>CERI01034952.1_pt1 | contig 30317 bp, 21 predicted proteins | sample 350261 | NCBI WGS metagenome assembly CERI01 (sample SAMEA2620979, study PRJEB7988) | marine metagenome | isolation source: saline water (ENVO:00002010), including
CATCAAATTTCTGGAGAGCCTTATCGAGGATATGAAGGTAGATGACGAGATTCCTTCTAGGTTTTCGGTAAAATATGTGAAGAAGATTCTAGCTACTGCTTATGAAGGAAAGAAAGTGAAGAGAGAGCCTACAGCATACAATCTGTTTGTGAAGGAACAGATGCCAATCATGAAGGAGAAGTATCCTAATGAGAATTACAAGGAGTATATGACAAAGATCAGTGTTCTTTGGAAGGAAAAGAAGATGGTAGATTTTCTTGATGATACAGAAGAGGAAGAGAAGAAGGAAGAGAAGAAGGAAGAGAAGAAGACAAAGAAGAAGGAAGAGAAGAAGACAAAGAAGAAGACAAAGAAGAAGACAAAGAAGGAAGAGGATGATGAGGAATAAAAAACTAAATTATTAGTTTTCCTAAAAATATAATTTTTAGGTTTTTATATAAAAAATGATGATTTATAAGATAAATAAGAAAAGGAAATGGATGATGAATATATAAAAAAAGTGGATAAATTATTAACAAAAAATTATAATGATCATATGATGAAAGTTGATAAAAAGAATAAAGTAATATTTTATGCAGAAAATATAGTATTTTGGTTATTTGAAAAGAAAAAAATAATAGATGGAGAAATTAAATTTGAGAATGAATTAAAAAGAAATATATATTACGGAATGTGTTTAGGTGGATATAAAAATACAATGGAAAAAATAGAAAATATTACAAAAAAAAGGGAAATTATGACAAAAGCAAATGAATTATTCGAATCAAAACAAAAAATAACAAAATTATATAGAATAGCATTTGAATTATTTGAAAAAGCTGTAGAAAAAACAAAATCATCACTTGATATTATATTAGTTAATCCAATAAATTGGTTAAGTTCACAAGATAAAATGAGAAAAGTATGGAAAAAAATGGATAAAAATGAAACAGATGAATTTTCAGAATATATGAGATTTATGTATAAAAATTTTCCATGTGGATTTGGAGAAGAAGTAAAGAACGGTATATCAAGTGAAATAGTATATAATAAACTTAAATTTGGTTTATAAAAGAAGAAAATGTAATGTTTGGAGAATTAGGAATTTTATTAAATCGATTTTTATTGATTATATATTCGCCAGTAAAATGAATACCGGCAATACCTTTTGAATTATTAAATAAATAAAAAAAATCGATACCTTTACCAATATAATAATAAATAGAATTTTCATCATTAAATAAGAATTGAACTAAAATATGTTTATCATAATCTGTATTAATTTCAAAATCATGAAAGTGATCAATGAGATAATTTATAGAATTCATAATATGAATATTTTGAGAAGCATTACCATGATCCATATTTATATAAATAAATTAATTTTTTATGTAAATAATAATTTTTAGTGAATGGTATAAAATTATAAATGAAATAATAAAGAAATATGTCAAAATATAATAATTTTATAAACAATTCAGGATTAACATTAAATACATCAGAATATGAGAATGGTTTGGTATTATATAATACAAATAATGATAAAAATATAAGTATATATTTAGTGAATGATATTAATAATAATGAAAAGGAATTTAGTATAAATTCATCAAATAATAAATTAATAATAAAAGAAAGTGAAAAAGAAATAATAAAATTAGAAGAAGATAAAATATATTTATCAAATGATGTAAAGATAGAAAAAAGTATAGAAATTGATAAATATAAATCAGATTTTCATAATTTTGTAACTTTAGATAATACTAGTGTCTTACAAATTAATAAAGAAAATACAATAGTTAAAAATGATATATATATGGAAGGTTATTTAAATATGTCAAATATTCATAAATTACCAGAAAGAATAGTATTATTAGATGAATATGGAAAAATAAATCCTCATATATTACCAGATTCTACATCAAATTTAAATCTTCTTTATGGTGAAGGTTCGAATGTTGGTATTGGAACTCATGAACCAAATGCAAAACTTCACGTATATAATGGAGATATAATATTAGAAGCGGGATATATATCAATAAACCCGTTGTCGAATATAGAAAAGCCATTATGTCCTTTACATATAAGAAATGAAAGTAATAGAGTAGGAAGTCCGCAAATAAAATTAACAAATAGTAAAAATGAGGATAAAGTAATATTATGTAGTGAGGAAGCTTTTATAGGAATAGGAACATCAGAAAGAATAAGAAGAGATGATATTCAATTATATATAGAATCGAATGTATTATGTGAAGGTGATATAAGAATTGGATCTAATTTAAAATTAAATGAAAATTTAATAGAGTTTAATGGAGAATTAAAGGGGGATATTAAATTTGAAGGTAAATCGACGAAAGATGCAATATTAAAATTTTATGGAAATTCGAATATGAGTTTTGGAAGGGGAGAAATGGATAAAAATTATAGAGTAGATATATTAAATGATACAGAAGAATTATTATCAATTGGAACAAATAATAATGAAAAACCTAAAATATTATTTTATAGGAACGATGAAAAAGAAAAAGGAATTGAATTAAGATATGAAGATAGTAATTTATCAATAAATGGTTATAATATAATAACAGAAAAGAGTATAGGAGATATAGGTTATTTAAATAAAATAGGATTAAATGATTTATATGAAAATCCATTAAATATAACAATAGAGGAAGATAGAAATATAAAAGAAATTGTATTATATACAAATAATACATTTATATTATTAGATAATGGTATATTATATCATATATATGAAGGGATACCATATAAATATGATATATGGTTTAATAAAACAATAAAAAAAATAGAAGAAAATAATGGAATATTATTTATGTATGTTAGTGATGATGAAGTATATTATAAATCATTAGAAAATAGATTAGAAAATGGTATATTAATATATTCTAAAAATGTTATATATGATGGTATTTATTTTATTATTAATAATGGGAATAAAATGTATTTAAAACATCCAAATGATAATGAAAATAGGGAAGTAAATGGTAATTATAATATAAGAAAGATGATAAATAAAGAAGGGATTAAATTGATAGTAACCGAAGATAATAATTTATATGAATTAAAAAGGAATGGAGAAATATTAATATATAATTTAATAACATCAAATGTATATGATGTAGATATTGGAGAGAATTATATATATATATTAAAAGAAGATAATATAGTATATAGGTCAAGTATAAATAATAAAGTAATACAAAATGAAAATATAAATGTGAAAGAGAATGTGAAAGAGATAAGTATATCAAAAAATAATGTATTATATATATTATTATCTGAAAAAGCAGAATTAAATAATCAAGAAGAAAATTTAATTAATGGATTATTTAAAGAAAAAGAAATTAAATATATAGAAGGTAAAATTGTATCAAGTCATATAGTATTATTAGATCATTCAAAAAAAATTATTTATACTAAATCATTTCATACTTCTAATAAATTAGGTATAGGTAGACCATTAGGAACCATATATGGTTCATATAATAATACAACATTAATACCAGTAAGTATTCAAGTAGAAGAGAAAGTATTAAATAGTAAAAATACGATAACAATAGGGAAATCATTGGAATTTTTAAGAAATAAGGATATAATAGACAATTCATTAATGATAGAAAAGAGTATAGGAATAAGAACAAAACCGATTGAAAAATATGCATTAACCGTAAATGGTGATATAAATGTAACAGGTAGAATATATACAAATGGAGTAGAAAAGGATATAGTAGATGGAGGAGAAATAATATCAGGAAGTGGTGGAGGTATAATAGTAGAAGATTTAGAAGGATATGTGAAGAAAGAAGAATTTATAGAAGAGAAAGAAGAAATAAGAGAAATATTTTATAAGAAAGAATATATAGATGAAAATTATATGAAATTAAGTTCGAATGAAGTATTAATTAACGATAAAGTAGATGTAAGATTTGAAGAATTAAAAGAATTAGAATTAAGAAATAGGAAATATGTATGGAATATAGTTGATGAAACCGTAAATAATTCAGATTATAAGATGTTATATGTTAATAATGTATCAGTAGGAATAAATACAAGTAATCTAGATATAGATCAAGAAGAATTAGAAACGAATATAGGGCAAAAAATAATACCAGCATTACATGTTAAAAGAAATGGAATTATTCAAGGAATATTTACAGATGGTGAAATCGCGACATATTCAGATAGAAGATTAAAAGAAGAAATAAAAGATTTAGAGAATAGTTTAGAGAAAGTAATAAAATTAAGAGGAAGGAGTTTTATAATGAAAGATGATATAAATAAAAAGAAAATTATAGGTTTAATAGCTCAAGAAGTAGAAGAAATAATACCAGAAATTGTATCAGAATATGGAGATAAGAAGACAGTATCGTATATAAATTTAATAGGAGTATTAGTGGAAAGTATAAAAGATTTAAATAAGAAAATAGAAAGAATAGAAAGTAAAATTAATTTATAAGATAATGGTATATAAAATTAAATTGTGAGATATAATTAAATAAATTATTAGAAAAATTAAATTATAAGAAATGAAAATATATCAAGACAATATATTAAAAGAAGATATATCATATGATATTGAATTAAATATAAATAAGATATATAAAAATGAGAATATAGTAGTAAAATCAATATATGAATTATCAGATGAATCTGTAAAAATAAATAAAAAAAAAATAAATTATCCATTAGAAAGATTAAATTTAGTAAGTGGTTATTTTTATAATCGTATAGATGATGATAATTTTGATAGACAACATGTTGGTTTAATAGCACAAGAAGTAGAAAAAATATTACCAGAAGTTGTAATAAAACATAATGGAAAGAAGAATATATCATATAATAGATTTGTATCATTATTAGTAGAATGTGTAAAAGAGAATACAAAAATGATAAAATCATTGAAGGAAGATCTTTGTGAATTAAATAGAACGAAGAATGAGATGAATTAAATCAAAAGAACCTTCAAACCAATTTTTATTTTTAGAAAAAAAATCGTTACAAATAAAAAATTTAATAGATTTACCAAAAATTTGTGAATCAGGTGAATTTAAAACAAATTTATGTGAATTACATAATTCGTTATACATAGGTGTTGCAATATTAAAATTTGTAATTAAATGGTTATGTATATATCGAAAGGATAAAGGATCATAGGTATAAGATGAAGAAAGAGTATTTTGAATATCAGGAGACCAATTATAGATATAAGAAAGATTATAATTATTGAGTGTAGAAATTATAATATTAGAATATACATTTTGATTATTTGAAAGAGTAGATAAAAATGTATTATCTTGATTAATTTTAAAATGTTGTAAAGGAGATGAATAATTAATAATACCACCATAATTAATGAAAGTTTTTCTTAATTTTTTCAATAAATGATTAGAATTATTTTTTAAAGTATAATGATTATGTAATAAATAGTTTTTTTTTAGATAATATAATGCATCTACAGCATTATAATATTTTATATTATCATAATATTCAAACGTTTTTTTTAATATTTTAATACCTTGATTTCCTATTATATTTACACATAATTGTTCAAATGTAATTGAATTTTGTAACACACTTGGTATTTTTTCAGATTTTGTAATTAATAATTGAAGAGTTTCGTGATTATGTAATAAATTTGGAACATATTCTAAATCAATTTTATAATTAGAACATAATTTTTTAAAATGTTTATGTGTATCAACAATAAGAATTGGATTACCAGATATAAATGGTGGTTCTTTAACTAACTTTTCAACTATTAAAACAGATAAACCTTTTTCAATACATTTTATACCTGCATAAAGTCCAAGTAAATTTTCACCAATAATAAGAACATCAAATTTAGAAACCATTGTAATTATATTACTAAAATATAAAAGATGGAAAGTATAATATATATATTAATAATAATCTTAATTATTTATATAATATTTAATACATATAATATTTGTGAAAATTTTGATAATTTTAAAACCGAAAAACAATATGATCTCAAAAGAGATATAGAAATGAAAGATTCAAATCGTATTACAACAATAGATGAACCAATTGAATATAAATATTTAACATTTGTTGTCCATGTAGATGTTGATAATAAATATGATTATCATATAATTAAAACATATAAAGAAGTATTAAAAAGACAACCAAAAAGTCAAGAATTAAATAATGAAAGACAGAAATTATTAACAGGGGAGAGAACAATAGATTTTCTATATATAATATTATATAATAGTATTGAATATGAAAATGAGATGATGATGCAAATGAATACAATTGATAGAGGATTAGAAAATGCTATATTTAAGGAAAAATTATATAAGTTTATAGAAAATTTGTATAAAAGGTATGTTTCTAAAGATAAAATAATAAGTAGGAAATTACTATCATATTTAGCAGATATTTATAGACATTTATATTTTGATACATATTTATTTATTGGATTTTTGACAATGAAAAATTATAAAACTTTTGAAAAAGATTTATTATCACAACCTATTGTTAATAAATATATTTTAAAAGAACTTTTTGATAAATATACTGATATGGAAAGAATTACATTATTCGGTAATGAATTAAAAGAAAAAGATTTAAAAGATGGTAAATCTGATATATTAGAAGGAACATTAGACATAGATGAATTAAGAAATAAAATTTTATTAACAGAAACCGAAAAAGATGTTGAAGAAACAACTCAAAAAATTATTAATTATGTTAATAATAAAGATAAAAAAGAAGTAGTTTCTGATGTTAAAGAAGAATCTAATAGTAAACAATGTACTAATTGTCGTTATTATGATCCAATGTTACCAAATAAACCAGATTATATAAGTAAAAATGGTAAAGCACCTATATGTACATCATTAAATCAAAAACAATTAGTGAAACCAATATTTACGAATGATAAAATGAATTTTCAGGGAACGGACATAAATGAGGATACTTCGGTAGGAACAATAATGCCTAAATTTATATTTCATGAGTATATAGAAAAGGATGAGTGATAAATGTGATAAACATATTAAAAATATAGTAGATAAATTAGATAATAAATTGGAGAAAGATGCATTTAAGAAGACAGAGAATTTATTTAAATTAATAATAAATTTTATAATAGAAAATAGATTTATTATATATGGTGGATATGCATTAAATACATATTTACCTAAAAATAAAAAAATATATGACGATGATACAATTAATGATTTAGATTGTTATTGTTTAAATCCTAAATTAGAAGCTAAAAAAATTAGTGATATATTAGCAAAAAATGGATATAAATATATTGAAGTTAAACAATCGAGTTCGAATAAGACAGTATATAAGTTATTTGTAGAATTTATGGGAATATGTGATTTTAATAAGATAGAATTAGAGGATTATAAAAATTATGTTGAGATGAATAATAAAAAAATAGATAATTTAATATTATTACCAAAAGAAGTTTTAAAATTAAATTTATTAAAAGAATTAAGTAGTCCAAATACATCATATTATCGATGGGATAAAATATATGAAAGATACAATCATTTTATGTCAGTATTTAAGGATGAATTTAAAATTAAAATTCAAAAAAAATATCCAAAAGATAAAAAAAATCTTGATACTATTTTACAATATATTAAAAAAGAACAATTGCCTTTAACTGGTATATTAGGATATGAATTACAGAAAGAAGGAAAAATAAAGGATTATTATTTATTAGAATATACGAATAGTTTTATAGAAGTAATAAGTGTAAAACCGGATAAAATAAAGAATGATTTAAAGAAAAAAATAGAAGATATAGAGATATATGAAACAAATAGGATAATAGATTTTAGAATAGATAATTTATCCTTATTAAAAGTATATAAAGTTGAGTCGGAATGTATAGCGTATTGTGAGAAACAAGGATATAGAGTATTAACTTTATATGGAATACAAAGTTATTTATATAAAAATTATATAGAGAATTTTTTTGGAAAAAACAAATCCATTAAATATTTAATAACAGAAATTAATAAATTAATAAAAAAGAAAGATTGTATAAATGAATGTTTATTATCAACAAAATGTTATGGAAGAGGTTTAGATATTAAACAATTACGAAAAAATGTATGGAATGAAAATTTTATTCGTTATAGACCAAATACAAATAAAAATAAGAGTTTATTTACTGTAAAAACCAATAAATAATTTATTCAAAAAGTGAATATATTTGTAGAAATTCATTATAACAGATCCGATTTGTTTGATTAATATCATTAATACTTACATTTGGATTCATATAATATGTAGCACAATTGAAATGTATAACAACTAAACCATAATTATATTTTTTTATTAGGTAAAAGAAATCAGATTCTTTTACCAAATTATATGAATTTATATCATCATCATTAAAGAAGAATTTAATTAAAGTTTTTATATCATTATCATTTATATTTTGAAGAAGAGATTGAACAGCTTGTCTAATATTTTGTGGAATGATATTCGTCATTAATAAAAATATTACTGTGTTATCATTTTTTTTATTATTCTGATCTACTTTGAACCATTAATTGAAATGTATCATAATCTCCTATATTATATATAATATCACATTCTATATCTTTTTCAACAAAATATCTTTTACAATCAAAAGTAATTGCACCAATACCAACATAATTTTTAGATTGAAGATAAAAGAAATCTTTTGATTTAGCTAAACCATATTGATCAATATTATCCGAATTGAAAAAAAATTTAGTTAGAATCATTTTATCATCATCAATATTTATATTATGATCATCAAAATTTTGAATTAAATTTTGAACAGATTGGAAAACTTTATCTGGAACAATAGACATTTATATTGTTTTATTAATATATATTTATGATTATTTTTTTATATAAAATCAAATTAATTTATATTATATAAAATGAAATTTTATTATATTAATTTAGATGTTTCTACGGATCGTAGAAAATTTATGGAAGATCAATTTCAAAAATTAAATATTCAAAATTTTGAAAGAATTAGTGCTATTAGTAAAAATACTGTTAATTCATTTGCACATCCTGATGATTTAATTGATGGTAAATATATATGTGATCCAACAGAAGAAAAGAAATATTTTAAAGATTGTCCTAATTGTTGTATTGAAAGAGCTGTTTTACAAAGTCATTTAAAAGCAATTGAAAGAGGTTATGAAAATGGTGATGATTATTTTGTTATATTTGAAGATGACACAGTTATATCATATGATATAAATTATAATGAATTAATAGAGAAATATGCACCGAAAGATTGGGAATGTATTCAGTTATTAGTATCAATGCCACCAACAGTGAATAAATTATTTTCGATATTACAGGAACATAAGGCATTATTTATTCCATGGAAAATGATATTACCATCTGCTGGAGCTTATATTGTATCACATAATGGTGCAAAAAATATTATTGATAAATATAAAGTTGATCGAAAATGGAGATTTAAAGATAGTGAATATTGTAGACTATCCGATGCTATGTTATTTCAAATAATGAAGACATATACCATAACTTTTCCTATGTTTTATATGAATATAGATATGGGCAGTTTAGTCCATCCTAGTCATTTAACCAGCCATCAGATGGGAACTAACACTATTAAAAATATAATAGATAAATCAGGAGATAATCCTGTACCATTTGCTAAGAAGATTATTTAAATGTGTTTTTGTTTGGATTTTAGATATTAGAAGTTCTATTAAAATATGAAATTTTATTCGATAGTTTTTTGTATTGTATTTTCATCTTTAATTCTTTTTATTTCTTTTTTCATTCTTTTTGACATTTCTTTCAATTGTACTTCCATATATTTATATATACGCTTTTTACTTCGTTTATCATAATCTACCCATCTTGAAATATATTCATCTGTATCGCTATCTGATAATAATTTATGAAATAAATTATCAATTGAATAAACATATAATTCTCCTTTTGATGAATTATATAATTTTGCTAATACATTCTCTTTCGTATCTACCTCCCATTTTTGATTGCGTAATACTTTATATGAATCTTTATCGTTTTGACGAATATTATGATTTTCTGGATGATCTGGATTAAAATGTTTTAATTCCAAGAGACCACAAACATTAAGATTTGTTGCTAAATTTTGTATTGTTTCTGGAAGTATATAATCTGTTACTTCATAACCGAAATCATTTCGTTGTATTTTTTTATAATCTTCATCATCACTTTCATAGTTATCATTAATTTTTCCAGTATAAATATGATAATTTACAATTTGTTGACGATTATCGTTATTATTTTGTATTTGATTTAATACAGTATTTTGATGTTCTCTAATAATAATTTGAGCTTGTTTAATTTTACACGTTTTCATATGTCTTGATTTTGTTGATTTTGATGCAAATATTTTATGACAAAACTGACATTCTAAATTGTTATATAATCCATCGCATTTCAATATATGATAATTATATCCACTTATACTTCGAAATTCCTTTTTACATTTATCACAACATAATTTTTGGTTAGTGATGGGAAGAATGATTTCATTTTTTTCAAATTTATTTGAAATTTCAAAATCGTATTTATTTTTATTATCAACTTTTTCGAAAAAGTTGATATTTTTTGCACATTTACCTACCATTTTAAGCTCTTTTGTTTCAACCATGTCAACTTTTTCGATTTTACTATCAACCTTTTCGATATCATAGGGATTAACCTCCTTTTTATGCTTTCTCTTATAATGTAATTGGAGATTGTACTTTCTATCGCTATTATAGTTACAATCCAAACACTGAAACATTTGCTTTTATTAATACAGTATATATGTTTTTCATTTTTATATCACTTTTTTTATTACAATTTATTACACATTTACTACGTTAATTGTAGTACTGCTATTTAGAACTAACATGATATAATAGGGTTAATATTACTATACTCCTTTCTAATTGTAGTAACTATTTACTACTTTGTAGTACTAAGTAGTAAGTATTATTATACTCGTTAAAATAGAACTTAACATATAAATATTTGCTTTTAAAATTAGTCTCCAAAACTCTGTTAACACATTAAAATGAGAGAAAAATATTAAAATTTTTTTCTTTGAAATTTTTTTTTCTTGAAATTTTTTTCAAATTCATTTTCTAAAATTCCATTTTTCAATTAACAACTTAAACCACTAAATTCGCTAGCTCTAAAATTAATAAACAAAACCTATTAATAAGTTAAAATAACTGTGTTTTATAGGACTTTATATATTAGAACTCCAAACAAAAACACATTTAAATAAACAGAAAAGAACGAATTAAAATAATTCCAGAATAATTCTAAAAATAAATAATAAACCAATATCTATAATCATTTATAGGGGGTGAGGGGGGGATTTTATAAGATGTGGTAATTGAATTGTAGGTATATAAAATTTAATTATAATAAAAGAAATAAATGGCAACACCTTTTGATAAAGATAATTGTGTAAAAAATAATATATATATATCTAAAAATCTAAGTGGTTCAACTTCTTTTTCTGTAGATTTAAATGAACAACTAAAAAATGTATTAGGAATTAAACATACAAGAACATTTATTAAATTTACTTCTGCACCAACAATAGGAGATATAATATTTATAAGAATTAATGATTATGATTTATTACATTATTATATGGATATCGGTTCTAATAAACATGATTTTATTAAAAACCTTTTTATAGCAATTCCTATAACATCTACAAATACAGTTTTAACATATGTAAGTGATAGTTATGCAGATTTTGACAAAGATCCACAAGCATATTCACCAAATCCAAAAATAGGAAAAATACCAAAGATATCAATAGAAGTATTAGATAAAGATGGGAATGGTGTAACGAATATAGATAATATATATATAGAATTAACAGTATATACAAATGCGAAATTAATAACACAAGCATAAAATATAAAGAAAATGTATGATATTTAAAAAAAAACTTAAAAATTTTTAGATGTAAAATATAAAAGTTATGAGAATAAATGGATGATTTATATAATGAAGTAAAAAAGAATGATTATAAAGAGAAATTAGAAGAACATATAAATGAGAGAATAGAATTTTTAAGAGATAAATTACAATTAATATCATTAAAATATGATAATACACGAAAATTATTTAATAATTGTTCATTGATAATATTAATAATATCTGCATTATTAACATTAATAGATGCATTTAAATTATTAATAAGTCAATATATAGAAGATAATAATGAAAGTGCAAAGAATATGATATTTATAACAAATATAGTATCATTAACATTTGGAACATTAATGACAGTATTAACAAGTATAATAAGATTCAAAAATTATAGAGAAAATATGGAAAAATTAAAAGAAACTCAAGAAAAATTAATACAATTAAAAGCTGAATATGCAAAAGAAGAAGGAATATTAATTTTAATGGAAGAACCAGATTTAACAACAATGGGTATAATAGAAGAAAAATTAGAAGAATATAATGAAAAATTAAATAGAATAAATATAATGGGTTTTATAAGTAATAAACAGATGTTAAGATTTCAAAAATATATATCAAAGTTTAAGGTATCATTACAAGAAATAAAGAAAGATGAGAGAGAAAAAATAAATAAAATTATTAGTTAAATGGATATATTTGTAAATGTAAATAATAATATAACAAAGACAATAAAAGAAGTAGATGATGGTATAAAAGAATTATCAAAAAATATAAATAATGATGTAAATAAAAATTTAACGAATGTAGATAATGGTTTAAAAGAGATATCAACAAATATAAATAATGGATTAAATGAAATAACAATACATACATCAAATGAATTTAAAAAAATAAAAAAAGTTTTTGATCCTTTTAGGATATAATCAAGAAATATCAATATCTGGAATATTTTCAACATCCATTTTTTCATTTTTTTCATAATAATGAATTTTTTGAATTAAATCACTATTAATAATTTTTAATTTATGAATTTGTGTTTCAAGATTCCCAAATATATGAACATAAGGATTCAATTTTATCATATAATAATTGTAATAAATTACTATTAGAAGACATATTTTACTAATATAAAAATATTAAATATTAATGGTAGGTAATTTAATATCTTTAATAACAATTTTTTCTCTTTCTTTATTTATTTTACGAATAGTTTTTTTAATAGATGGTGGATTTTTTAAAGTAGAAGAATTATTCATAATAAGTTAGATTATTTTATATAAAGTTATCATTTTTATATGTTTTTGAAATACAAATAATCAATATCTAAATCATCTATTAACATCGAATAAGGATTCGTATCATTCATTAAAACATAAATTACTAAATAAATTACCAATGCTATTGTAAATGCAATTCTTATATCTTTTGTTGATAAATAAACTAATGATAATAATATGATAAATTGCATATAAGGATGTTTAAGCATTTTCTTTTGTTTTTCAGTTAAATCTAAAACCAAGTGTTTATGACCGATTTGTATCATCATAATAGATAAAATGGAGAGTGGATCAAATTGTAACATCTCTTTTTATAATAGATATAATATCAAAATAAATTCCGAAAAGGATAATTAATAAAAGGAATCCGATTCGTTGATCAAAATTAAAACTATAAAGAGCAAATATAAATAAGAGAATAATTAAGATAGGATTTTTATGAAGAATTAAAATAAAATCAGGATTAGGATAGGAAGGTCTTAAAGAAACAAAGAGTACATATAATGATAATAATGTAATAATGAAAAGTTTAAGTTCATCAAACATTTTTTTACACCTTTTTTTTTATAAAGATAGAAGAAAGAAAATATAGCTAATTAATTAAAATGAGTACTTATGCAACAATACAAGAAGCATATAATGTTCCAACAATAAATCATAAATCAAAGAAGAAAGAAGGATTTCAGAATAAAAAGAAATGTACAAGTGATGACGAATATTATTCAAATAATTATAATTTAGATTTATGTGAAAAATATGATAATTATATTACGAAAAATCAATGTGCACCTTTACAAGCACCTCCATATGAATATCCTATATCAGAAAAAACAAAAGAAAAATTTGATGATGCCATGGAATATGCTTTAGATAAAAGACAATCAGATGAATTAAAAAATGAAAATAAGATGGAAAATAAAGAAATAAAATCATATATGGAAGATGATTTAGATATGTATTTTGAATATGATGATATGAAAGATAAATCAGAACAAGTTAACAAAGAAGTAAAGAAAGAAGTAAAGAAAGAAGTAAAAGAAGAAGTAAAAAAAGAATTAAAAGAAGAAGAATTATCATTAATATTAAAACCAAAGAAAAAGAAAAAAAGTAATAAAAGTGAAAAATGGTTAGAAAGATTAATGGAATTATTATTATTGGGTTTAATAGGAATATTATTAATAATATTAATAGAAATATTAATATGTCTATAAATTATTCATGTTCATATAATAATTGATGAACAGTTAAAGAAGTTGTACGACCATATCTTTGAGCTCTAGCAATAGCTTGTGTTGTTGATTCAATACCTAAATTATGATACAAAATAACATCTGTTGCGAAACTAATATCAATACCAGAACCAGCATAAATAGTATTTAAAAGAATAACTTTAAGAGAACCATTTCGGAAACGTTCTAAAATATTACGCATACAATTGGTAGTACCTTTAATTTCAGCATAAGAAATATCATGTCTATTAAGAATATATTTAACACCTGAAAATGAGTTATCTAATTTAGTAAAAATTAGAAATTTACCATCTTTTGAATTTAATATATTAATTAATGTATCTTCTTTACTTAATTTTTTTTCACGATTTGTATGAGATGTATCATTCGCATCATTATCAATAGAAATAAGATTTTTATTATCAATAACAGAACGACATTCGGGGCAAGTAGTTTTATTTTTAAGCCATTGAAATAAACATATAGAACAGAAATAATGTGTACAATTAAGAACAATAGGATTTTGAATGGTATCCATACAAATAGAACAAATACGTGTATCAATTTGAATTAAACGAGTTTTAAGGTCATTAAGGTTATTTTCAAGTTGTAATAATTGTTGTTGTAAGGAAATTAATCGAGATTGTCTTTCAGATTCAGATAATTGTAAGGATTGAATATGTGTAATTTCACATTTCTTATTATGAATATTACGAGTTAAATTATGAGTTAATATACCTATCATACATTCAACTGTAGCAGATGTACCACCCATTTCACGTACAGCACCTGATAAATCTGATGTATTTAAACGATCTATTACATTTTGTGATAAAAAAGAACGTAAAGCAGACAAACAAGATGCTAATTTACAATAATATTTAATTTCTTTATAAGGTGGTATGTCAAAAGATTTACGAACATATTCGGGATTACCTTTAACAAGAATATGTGATAATTCATTATGTATAATATCACGTAAATTAGCCATATTAGATAAATTACGATTTGATATTAAATTATAAGTACCACTAATCATCCACATAAATAGATATTCAAATGTTGGTAAAGTATTTAAAATATCATGTACTTCATCAATCATAATACGAGCCCATTTACGAATAAATCCTGTTTCAAAACGAAAATAATCGAAGAATTGTTTAAGATTGGTATTTTTAATGAGAATAAGATCAAAAGAATTAAAATAATCAATAACTTCTTGAATATTTTGAGAAGTAGGTTTCATTAATTTTTTAATTGATTTTAAATTCTCTATCGCTAAATATTTTAATTTTGTTTGTGTTTCTAATGTATTTTCCCATTGGAGATATACAGGACCACGTGGTACAATAACAAGAGTAGATTGAATATAAGAAGAGAGATTAGGGATATCATGAAAAGTACTTTTAACGATCATAGAATTATAAGATTTTTTAGAAGAGAAATAAGTTTTAATATATTCATCACTAATTTTAAAATTTTTAATATCAGAACTTGCAATAATAGATAATGCAGATAATGTTTTTCCATATCCAACTATATCACCCAATAAACCAATATTAGTATAAACGCTATATAAACGATCATCATGTAAATATTTAATATATTCTTGTTGTTCCATAAGAACAGCTTTAAATAAAGAAGTTAATTGATGAGGTTTAAGGGTAGTAATAATTTTAGAAGGTTGATTAGCGATGGGATCATTTTCATTTAAAAATTTATGTTGATATATAATATCAGTCATATATGATATATTTATAATATAATATTTTTTTTATATGTGTATTTATTTAATTTATTTATTATAAGAATATGTCATATAAAATTACTGATTTATGGAATGTTGATACTAAATCTATTTATAATACTTCTAAAAATGTTGGAATTGGAACTAATAATCCAAATTCAAAATTAGATGTAAATGGTACAATATCTGGAACTGAAATTAAAGAAGATAATAAAAAACTAGAAGATAAATATGTACAAATAGTAGGAAAAGAGAAATTTACAGATATATTAATAAGTAAAATACCAAATGAATATGTATTAGAAGATGAAAATAAAAGTTGTAATTTAGAAAGCAATTTATTAATAAGATATCGTTTTGACAAAGGAGAAAATTTTTTAAAAAATACAAGTTTAAGGAATAAATTAGAAAATGATATTTATAAAAATTTTGAATTAGAAATATATACAAATGATATAGATTATTATGGAAATAATTATATTATAGGAGATGCATCAATGTATTTAAACGGAACAGATACATATTTAAAAATAAAAAATGGAATAAATGATAATATAGAAATAGAGTATTTTTATATAGAAGAATTATCAATAACATGTTGGTTTAGAATAGAAGAATTACAGTCAAGTACATTATTTGATTTTAATCAAAATAATGATTGTTTCTTTAAATTATTTTTTGATGATTTAAATAATACTATTAAATATCAAATTAATAATTATGATGATACTAATATATATTCTTTTTATTTTGATAATAATTTAATAGATATTAATGAATGGTATCATATAGATATAATATTTAAAAAAAGAAATGACTCATATTATGATAAAGGTGAATTTTATTTAAATGGTATTCAATTAGTATATAATATTGAAGATCAAAGTAGTAATCCATATACTATAAATGACATATTATATTTTAAATCAAATGGAAATAATTGGTATCATTTTATAGGAGTAGATAAAGGTTTGGTAAATTATTTTAAAGGATATATAGATGATTTTAGAATATATGATAAAAATTTAACACAAGATGATATAAAAAATGAATTAACTGGTGAAGTATTAAAACTTACAACAAAAGGAATATCTACATTTGGTAATAGAGGAATATATTTAAAACCATATGAACAAAAAATTGGTTTAGGTACAGTAAATCCAGAAAAAAATATACATTTATCAGGTGATGTATTAATAGATAATGGAAATTTATATACAAATACCGGATATATAGATAATTTAGAAAGTAGTAATATTAATGTAAATAAATTAAATGTAGATATAATAAATGAAAATATATTAATAAGCGAAAATGAAATAGATGTCGGAAATAGTGGTATAATTAAAACATCAAATTTAGTTGTTACAGGTAATTTTAATCCAAATGAAATTATTTTAGATAATTTAGTATCAAAACAATCATTAATATGTGATGGAATATCTGAATTTAATGGATTAATAACAGTGAATGATGTAATGAATATTAATTCAAATATAGAATTTAATGATACAAATTTACTAGGTACAATAAATATAAAAGGTTCAGAAAAAATTATTTCAGGAGGAGAAATATCTGTTAAAAGTGGTGGAAATGTATTAATTGAAAATGGAGGGATACTAACTGTTGAAAATGGAGGTTCATTAATATTAAATAGTGGTTCAGTTTTTACAATAAATACTAGTTTAACATTTGATGATATTGTTATTACAACTTTAAATGTTACAACTTTAACGAATAATTCTGGTGTAACAACGTTAGGGGAAACAGATATTACAGGTATATTAGATGTAATTGGAAATATGACAACAAATAATTTAAATATAAATAGCGGAAATACTTTAACCGTTAGTTCAGGTGCATTTTTATCTGTATTGGGTGATACTACTTTTAATGAAGATATAATCGTAAATTCAACAAAAAGAGCAATTTTTGGTATAGAAGATTCAGGAAATAGAATTATAATTAATAAATCAGGATTTACAACAATTAAAGATGAAAATGATACAACTACATTTTCTATATTAACGTCAACAGGAAATATGACATCATCTGGATCAATAACAGCAGATACATTAGACATTGATACAAGTGCTACTTTAGAAACAGCAACTATTACAAATAGTTGTACAGTTAAAACTGGTACATTAACAATAGGTGATGCAAGTAATACTCAAAATTCGCGTGTTTTATTAACACCAAGTTCCTTATTATTAAAATCAAATTCAACAGATAATGTTTTTGAAATTAATTCCTCAGGAGATATTATTTGTAATAGTATAGATGTTAAATCATATTTGTTAAATGGTGAAACTTTTACAGGAGGAGGTAGTGGAGGAACAACATATACACTTATAGATCCAATATCAGTAAAGTCATTGACAGTTGCTGATGAAATAAGTAGAGAAAACAATGATATTGTAAGAATAGATAAAAAATTACATATTACAGATGCTGATTATACATATTATAATTATTCAGGAGGATCAGAAAGAAGTTATATGAATTTAGTTGTTTTAAATAATGATTCTTTAGCTCCAGGAATATTATCAATTGGAAATAATTCAATAGGAGTTGACAAAACCGATCATATATTAACAGATGAAAGTACAGAAATAGGAAAAATAGAATTTATTGCAAATCAAAATACAGGAGGAGATTCAAAGAAAGGTTTTACAACACATGAAATAAATTTTAAAAAACAAATAAATACATCAGGAAATATAACAAGAGGTACAATTAGTATACAAGGTGGTGAATCGACACATGGCAATATTTATCAATTATCAGTTGGTAATTGGAATGATGATCCTAAATTGGAATTCTTTACAAATAATACAACTACATCTAAATTTTCAGTAGATAAGGATGGAAATGTAAATATAAGTGGAAATTTAACAGTATCAGGTCAAATAGAAGGTGTTACCGATACTTCATCTGATACAAAAAAATGGATAGGAAGGTTATATTTAAATAATGATTATAATACAGAACAAATAACAAAAGATTTAGAAGATATGACAGTATTAGAATATAAGATAGTATCAATAACAGATACTATTTCAAGTAAAGAAATATGGTCAGATACAGAAACATATACAAATATAGGAATTGACACACATATAGGAATATGGACAACGGGTATTTATGTACCAAAAGAAATAACACAAGATATTTATGTATCAGATAATACTTATATAAAGATAGATACAATTTACCAAATACCTTCAAATACAAACATAGTAAGATATATTTTTAGTGAAGGAATACATAAAATACAATATATAATTAAATATCAATAAATAAATAATAAATATGACATCTAGAAGTATAGATCAAATATTACAAGAAGGTTTTATTGATAATAATGAAATAAAAGAAGACTTAGTTAATGTAGATTTTACAAATTATAATTTCAATACAAAACAATTTAATATAAAAAATGGAAAAATTGGTATTAATACAACAAATTTAGATGAAAATTATAAAGTTACAATAGATGGAGATATGAATATAGATGGGAATATAAAATCAGAAGAGCATATAATATATAAAAATTATGAAATAGGAAATAAAAATTTTGAAATATATGAATATGATTCTAAAAATAAAATTCAGATTTTTGATAAAACAAATTATACAACTTTAATTGATAAAATTACAATATATATATGGGGAGGAGGAGGTGACGGAAATACATATAGTGATGATAAAACGATTACATATAATGGTAATAATGGTGACTATAAATTTTATCCAAATATAAATATTCTTGAAATTAATAATATTGATATAATTGTTGGAAAAGGCGGTAATTCAATTGATAATTTAGGTGAATTTGGAAATCCTGGAGAAAATTCACAAATTAAATTTGATAATAATGTAATGTATGATGTTTCAGGAGGGAATAGTGGATCTGATAAGAAATATGATTATTATTTTACAATATTATTATATGACGGAGGAATTGTAAAAGTAAATATAAAAAATAATTCTTATGATTGGAATATAGATTTATCTGGAAAAATATTTACTAAAATTTCATTATACGATACTGAATATTTTTATGCAATTTCAAATGATGGTAATTTATATAAAATAAATATTAATACAGGTCTTTATAATGAATCTTCTTTAGGTATTACTCCAAATACAAGTTTAGAAGGTTATTTAGATAATGGAGAAATATATTTTATAGGAGATGATAATTATTTATATAAAATAAAAAATGAAAAAATAGATTGGAAAGTTAGTTTAGTTAAATCAGATTACACTGATATATCAAGTCCAAATGTCGATGATATTAATATTTATATAGTAAGATCAAAACCAACTGCAACAAAAACAGGTGAATTAATTATCATAAATAAAACAAATAAATCTAGAGTAATAATTGATTTTAATGAAGAATCTAATGTATCAAAAGTAGTATATGATGCTAATTATTTATATATAGGAACAATATCTGGTAAATTATTTAGAATTGATAAAAAAACATATATATATTCATATGTATCATTTATTGGAGAAAATATAATAAATGAAGTATTAATTAAAGATGATTATATATATGTATTTACAATTAATTATATAAGAAAATATACTTTATCACAATTAGATTTTAATAATTCATCTGTGTCAAACGAAATTTGGATATATTCATTAGGTACAAATAATAATTACTTTAAAGCAAAAATAGATGAAGAGTTTTTATATATAATAAATCAATCAAAAAAAATAGAAAAAATATATATATCAAATGATAACATAAGTAATAGACAAAAATTACTATTTAATGAAACAACTGATTTTAATTTTGATATTAATGATTCATTTATTTATTTTATAGATAATAGTGAGAATAAGTTAATATGGTATAATATTGATAATAATACAAATATTACACATAAATTTAATAGTATAACAATGTCATCTATATATAATCATGTTAATATTTCTAAAAAAATTATCGATAATTATGAAGATCAATCAAATAAACCTGAAAATATTCTATCATCTGATATATTAGCGAATATTAATAATTTAAATGCAAGTATTGGTGGAAATGAAAGTAAAGGAAATGATGGATTAATTATTATAAAATGGGATAATATAGAAAAGAAAATAGCAGAAAATAAGTTAATAATTTTTAAAGAAAATGTATTATGTAAAGAATTAGATATTGAAAATAAAAATAAAAATGAAATAGAATATAATTGGGATAAAATTATAAATAAACCTAGTGAATATTATCCAAAAAATCATAGTCATAATTATACTTTACCAGATTATACAGAAATAGTAATGAAAAAAATATATAATGATAAATCTTATATAGAAAATGATTTACAGAAAAAAATAATTAAAGAAGATTATACATTAGATAATAAAATACTTACAGATAATGAAAATATTTATTATATAAGTACAGATACAAATAATATAATAAAAAAAAATATAAATACAAATGATGAAACATATTTATATACATCAATAAATGAATTAAAATTATTAGGATTAAATAATTATTATATTTATTATTTGGAAAATTCTTTCATCTATAAAATATTTAATAATATTATTGAAGGACCATTATTTGATCATGATAATTCCATTACGAATATAAAAGATTCTTCTATTTATAATAATAAATTATATGTAATACAAAATGTTTCATTATTGTCTGATTTAAAAGTATTTAATTTATTAGATGAAAATAATGTTGGTATTACTATTAACATTAATAATACAAGTACTATTTTAGTATCAATTTGTATTATAAAAGATAAAATAATAATACAATCCAGGTTAATTTATGATAGTTTTATTGAAATTTTTGATATTAATACATATGAAAAATTAAATACATATTTATTTGAAAATGAAACAATATTAAATATTCAATCTATATCTGATAATGTTATCTTATTAGTAAAAATATATGAGATATCTAGTGGAAATAGTAGTATATTATTTTCATTTTTAAATATAGATTCAAAAAAAGAAAGAATAATTTATAAAGATTCGACAATAACTATTGCGAATAATATTTATGATAAAAGTATTGAAATAACAAAAGATTTAAAAATAATTACAACACATTTTAATAAAATTTCTATATATTATAATGCTGAAAATGATATTCCAAAATTTCTCAAAACAATACATTCATTTAATGAAATAGATGATGAAATTAAAGTTTATCCACCGGTTGCTATTAATATTAATAATACATATGGTGCTACTTATATTAATGATGTGAATCATGCTTTCTATGAAATAGATCCAAAATTAATAAATTATGGTAAAGGTATTTATAAATTTGAAATGAGTTCGGATGATGGTGTTAATAATATAATTTTCAATTGTTTTGATAAGAATTATACAAAAGATAATAATGGTGTATTAACTTATACTTATATTGATACTAATCCACTTGGTTCTAAATATAATTCAGGTCTATATGAAGGAGATAATTATTTAAAAGAAGATTATATGGGAGAATGGTTAACAATAGAATTACCAAATTATATATATATAAACTATTTAAAATTTTATAGTGATGATGAAGAAGGATTTCCAGAGAATTATAGGTTATATGGTTATAATAGTTTAGAAGAATGGGATTTAATATATGAAGAGGTTAATACAAAATATATATTAAATAAAATATCATCAATATCATCAAATATAAAGTATGAAAAAAAATATTTTAAATATGGTATAGTTTTTAATAAAATAAAATCAGGTAGTCTTTTAAAATTTACTCAATTAGAGTTATATGGTAGAGAAGTAAATACTGATTTAATTTTAGATAATTTGGCAAATAATGGAAGAAAACATCTTTGTCCTTTAGATTATTATAATTATGCGATATTGTATATAATAGGGAAAAATGAAAGTTATTCATATATTGAATATGAATCATTAAATAATATTCGTTTTAAAGCAATTGAATTAAAATTAGATTTTGAACTTGTTCAAAATACAAATGGGGATTATAAAAAAATAGTTCATGCGATGGAAGATGGTGTAGATAATTATATGTTTGTAGATTGTGAATTAGATAATACATTTACAGTTTCATTTTGGTATAAATGTAATCAATTATTAACGTCTTTGTATATAGATAGTATAGATGCTACATATGATAATTGTTTTGCATTAACATATTATAAAACAAAATATAGTTGGGATCCAAATAAAAAAACATTTTTAAGAGCACATAAAGATCGATCAACCAATCATTTAATAATTAGATGGTATGATAAAAGTACGACACAAATAGATAATTTTTATATATATGCACTTCAAAATGATTTAAATATACAAATATCATATGATGGTACAGATATAATTCTTTCAGTATTTAGATATGAGTTAGGTTCATTTATATTATTCGCAAGTAAAACAAAAACAGTACCAAATAATTATAATTATAATTTAGATTATAAAATAAAAAGATTATTTTTAAATTATTATCCAAAGAACGAGCTAGTATTAGGTTATTCTTCATTCCATGATATAAAAATTTACAACACTTCTATAACAGTATTTGATGATCAAATTAAAATTATAAATAACAGTAGTATTGATTTAATAACGAAAGAATCAAAAGAATTTGAAGAAGGTAAATTAGTATATGAATTTTTGTCAAGTATAAAGGTACCAACAAAATCTATAAATTCAATTTATTCAGTGAATATATTAAATCATTCTATTGAAAAATATGATTTTGAAACGAAAGAATTTATATCATCTTTTGGAAATAATGGTGGTTTTGAAGATGGTTTAGATGGTAAATTTTTAGAACCATTTAATTTTTGTATAACAAATGAAGAAAATTATTTATATGTATCAGATAATTGTAATAATTGTATAAGAAAAGTAAATGTAGAAACTGGATATATAACAACAGTTGCCGGAAATACAAAAATTGATTTAAAAGATGGTAATGAATTTGAAGGAAGTATAGGAAGACCGTATGGAATTTGGATAGATAATGATGATAAATATATATATATAGCAGATAGATGTAATAAAAAAATTAGAAGATTATTTAGTGGTTATAATTATTATAAAGAAGCAATAAATATAAAAAATATAATAACAAAAGATGAAACAATAAATAATCTATATATAGATGATACAAATAAATATTTGTATTTTAATAAATTTAATTCAATCATAAAATATAATTTAAGAGAAAATATAGAGAGTACAATTTATCTTTTACAAAATGTATATGATTTCTATAATGAGAATGATAATATATATTATACAATTAAAAATGATAGTTATTCAAATATAGATCTTAAAAGTTATGAATATTTTTCTTTAGAAAATATTATAGAATCAGATGAAATATATTCTTATGAAACATTAGGATATGATAATTCAATGTTTTTATGGTTTCTATTTGATAATAATTTAAATGATGTAACTGGTAAAGAAGTAACAATAAATGATGGTGTATATATATCAAATAGTGATCATTTTATTAATTGTGCAGTATTTGAAGATAATATATTTAAATTAAGTGGTTCATATTATATAGGTATATCAAAAGAGATTACAATTTCTTTTTGGATTAAATTAACAAATAATACAAATGTACAATGTGGTATATTAGATATATTTAATTCAAATAATATTGGAGATTATTATATATCAATATATTTAAATACTTCAAGTGATAAATTACGTTTTACGGTAAAAAATAATACAATAAATGAAGATTATGAAGAAATAAATCTTGATTCAAATTATGAAAATAAATGGATATTTATAACATGGGTTATGACAAATGAAGGTAATTGGTATATATTAATAAATAATAATAAAAATATATATAATTCAAAAGAATATCCAACAAATTTATTAATAGATACTATTTATATATGTAATAAAGTTATAGAAAATGGATCAACTAATGGAAAAATAGCAGATTTACGTATTTATGAACGATCTTTAAGTAGAAAAGAAATTATGAAATTATACAATAGAAATGATATGCTTTTATGGTTAAAATTTGATTCAGATTTTAATGATTATTCTGGTAATAATAATAAATTTATAGAAAGAAGCGGAGTATATATAGATAAGTCAGATTTTTTTCTTAATTGTGTGAAATTTGAAGAAACAAATAGTTATTTAAATTATAATGATATATATATAGGTGATTTTAATGAATATACCTTTTCAATATGGGTAAATTTTGGAAACACAAATGAAAATGAAAGTGTAATATATTTAGGAGATGGAAAATCTTTCTCAAACAATAATATTTCTATTAGAAGAGATGGAACAAGTACATCTTTAGAATTTAATATTCTAAATAAAAACGACTCAAATTTTACTAGAATCGAAAATGCTATAATAATAGATAAATGGATACATATAGTTTTTATTATAGAAAAAGGAAATAATTGGAAAATATATATTGATAATATATTACATACAACATTGATTACAACTTTTCCTGATAATATTTTTAGAGCAAAGACTTATATTGGTAGATCAAATTATTGGCCTCAATCAGGGTTTGATGATTTTAAAGGACAAATGGCAGATTTAAGAATATATAGAAGAAAATTGGATGAAAAAGAAATATCTAATTTATATAATGTTCATGTGAAAGAAAAGGAAATAAAAGATTCAAAATCTTCTACTAATTATAATTTAATTGGACATTATTTTATTTCTGAAGATATTCAAAATCAATCAATTTATGGTAATTCAACCGATTTAATATTATTTGAAGGTACACATATTTCAAGAGAAATAAAATATACTACTGATTCAAAGATTGGAACACATTCATTCGAATTTAATAAAAATACTTCATTTCAACATAATAATAGAAATAATTATATTGGAAAAAACGGAACAACAATTGCATTATGGTATAAAATAATAGAAGATAATGATCGTTTTAATAATTTCTTTGAAATTAAAAATAGAATAGGTGAAAATGGATTTAAAAATTATAAAAATATACAAACATCAGGTACAATTGATATAAATATTGGATTTAAAGTTTATAAACAAGGTAATAATAATTTTACCTATAGATCTTCAAAAAATTATTATGGAATATCAAGTTCTTATGAAGAAACTATTTTAGATAGTGATATGAATGTAACATCTGTAAATGAATGGACACATGTATGTATTGTATTTTCTGGTTTAGATACGAAAATTTATAATAATGGAATAGAATTATTAACAGAAAAAACAGGTACATATATAAATCAAATAAATTTCAATAATTTATATAATGATAAAGATGGTACAAGAATATGGATAGGAGGTATAGGTAGTCCATTTGAAAATGCAGAATTTGGAGGTTTAATGAATGATTTAAGGTTTTATACAACGGCATTAAATTCAGAAGAAATTTATGATATATATTTAAATTCATTTAAAGAGAGATATATAGATGGACTATATTTTCATTTAATATTGGATTATAGTTTTGAAGAAAATATATTAAATCAATCAAAATATGAAAATAATGAATTCGAATATAATTTTAATAATAATGGATTATTTTTTAATTCAGATGAAGTAATATATAATAACATATATATTTATGATAATTTATTAATAACATTTTGGTTATATATTAATAATTTAGATAATGACTTTAATATATTTGAATTTAATCGAGAAGAGTATGATGAAAATTATAATTTTATAACTAATATGAAACTTCAATTAAAATATGATAGTTTTAATGGTTATTTAAATTTAATTTCAAATAAAGAAACAGATGATAATAAAACTATTGAGATTAATGGTACTATAAGTACAAATAAATGGTATAGAGTTACAATAGTAGGTTTTGTAAATAACACAGAAATATATTTAAATAAAGAAAAAGTACATCAAGATGTATATGTATTAACTAAAAATACATTATATGATTCTGTAAAATTAGGTGGTACTAATTTTACAGGATATATAGATGATTTTAGAATATATAATAAAGTGTTTACTGAATTAGAAAGACATAAATTTTATAAACCAGTTGAATATCCTATTATAAATAATACAAATTTTTTAATTTGGTTTAAATTTAATAACAGTTTCGAAGATTCATCTGGTAATTATAGTGAATTAGATCAATTAAATACAAATTATTCTTTTGTAAAAGATGAAGATATATATGGAGAATATTGTATAGAAGTAGGAAATGGATCAATAGAAAATTATTTATCTTTATCTAATGGGGAAACATTTAATTTACCAAATAAATTTACAATATCTTTTTGGTTTAAAAATGTATCTATTACAAATTGGGCAAGAATTATTAATATAAAACAGTCTGGTAATACTGCAAATTTTCAAGAAGATCCACTTTATATATTTCATTATCACGATTATCCATCTGGAAATAATGATATAAGTGGATTTCCATTTATTCAAAATTATTTTTCAAATAAAAAATGGATACATATGTGTTATGTATATAGCAATGATAATACAAATCAAATATACAAATCATATGTAAATAGTAAATATAATAGTGATTTAGGAAATGTAAGTTTAATATTAGAATCATTGCAAATATATATTGGAGGAATAGGAATAACTCGATTTTATGATTTTAGAATATATAATAGAAGTTTATCAGAAAAAGAAATACAAAATTTATATAATATGAATGAGAATAATTATAAAATATGTAATGAAATTGATAATTCATTAGAATATTATCGATTAGAATATCCTATTTTACAAGATTATAATGATTTGATAAGTTGGTTTAAATTTGATGAAGATTTAAATGATTCTTCTGATAATACTAATATATTTATAACAACCGGATCCTCGTATGATTTGGATGATAAAAAAACAGGTATTTCATCTGTAAATATAACTACATCAATATCAACAACAATCGAATTATCAAAATCTTGGTCATTATGTTATTGGTTTAAAATAACAAATATTGCGGATAATATTTATTTATTTAAATTAAGTGATTATACTTCAGATAATATATATATATCATTTAAGAAAAATACAGGTACAAGTATAATATGTGATAGATTTAATAATCAATTAACTTTTATAGATGATACATGGTATCATCTAACAATTCTATTTGAAGATTATAGTTTTTATTTATATATAAATGGAATAAATATTACTTATAATACTAATATAGGAGATGATGATAAACAAACTATAGGAAATATATATGAAAATGTGAATGAGAATGTAGTAAAATTAGAATTAAATGGATCTCAAAAAGTAGATGATTTAAGAGTGTATAATAGAGTATTAAGTGAAATTGAAATAGATTATTTATCAAAAGATACATTTTTAAGAAAAGATAACTTTTTAACTCCATATAATTATTTATTCCATAAAAATACAAAAACATTCATTAATTATGAAAAACAAAATCTTTTACCTTATAATATGTCTATAAATTATTGGAAAAAAATAAATGAAATAGGTTTTTTATATAATGTATTAAGTATTTATAATAATGAAAATAAGATTATAACAACAAATGAATATTTTACTTCAGATACAATATTATTAATTAAATTAGAAATAGGTACTCATATTTATGAAGAAGAAATATCATATGATTTAAATAAATGGTATAATATTACTTATATAGTAAAACCAGAAAATGTAAAAGTATATTTTAATAATATAGAAATAATTGATGAAAATCATAATTTAAGTATAAATTATAATTATACAAATTTATATATTAATGGAAAAGGTGAAAATAATATAGAATCTTCATATGAATTAGATAACTTTAAAATATATAATAAAGAATTAATAGATATAGAGATAAAATCAATAATATATAATAATATTTTATATAAAAATAATGATGAATTATTTGTATTGAAAAATATAGATAAAATAGAATATTATAATAATGAAATATTAATAAAAGATAAAAAGAATATAATTGAATATGATGAAATATATAAAAGTAAAAAGGTATTGAACTTTGATAATATATCAAATGATATTATTGATTTTAAAAGAATTAATGAATATTATTATATTATTACAGATGATACATTATATAAATATAATAAATATAACGATACATTATTAAATTATTATATTGGTAATAATTTAAGAAAAATTTCAATAAGTCCTAATGAAAATCATATATATTTATTAAAAGGAGATGATATAATAAAATATGAAAATGATAGTTATGAAATTATTCATAATGAACCATTTATAAATAATATTAATTTATCAAAAGATGGTAATAAATTATATTATATTGTAAATGATTCAAATATAAATATAATAGAAAATTTAGATAATCAATATATATCTAAAATAAAAGGTATTTCAACTGAAAATTATAAATATGGTGTAAATAATTATACACATAATATTTATATTCAAGATAATACTAATATTTTACCTAAAGATAATCATTATGAATATACATTAAAACTAAAAAAAACTGATAATATGAAAACATATATATATGGTTATGATATTAATAATATATTAATAACGAAACCAATTGAAATATTATCAAAAACAGAATGGGATATTGTTAATGAAATTGAAGAAATAAATAAAAATTTTTTATCAATATTGACAGATAAAAAGAGTGAAGATTTATCAGAAATTAAAGAAGATTTATCAAAAATAAAATTTACAATAGAATTAAATTCAGAAATTGATTATGATATAGAAACAATAAATAATTTTGATTATAAAAAACCAAAAATTGAAATATATAATTTAAATTTTAAATATTATAATACATCAACATTTACAACTAATCAATTATATGATTCAATTTCATTTACAGGATCTCATATTGTAAGATGTAATGAAAAAATTATAAATAAAGGTTATATTGTTTATTCGACTGGTAAATATATGGATATTAATTCGACATATAATGCAGATAATTATGTTGATAATATTAAAATAGTACAAGCTTTACCTATTGTCGAATATTCTAAAAAAGCGAAAGATAAAAAATGTTTTGGTATTATTAACAAAGAAGAAGAAATATTTAAAAAGGTTCGTGATGATGGATATAATACATTTATGATATTAAAAAAATCAGGTGATAATCGTATTATTGTTAATTCTATTGGTGAA
>CERI01117506.1_pt1 | contig 30195 bp, 31 predicted proteins | sample 350261 | NCBI WGS metagenome assembly CERI01 (sample SAMEA2620979, study PRJEB7988) | marine metagenome | isolation source: saline water (ENVO:00002010), including
TTAAAATCTAACTTATTAAAAAAAATTCAAAATGATTTAGATGCAGAAAATAAAAAAACGTACCATAACAAAATAGTTGATTATTTTGTTGATAACACAAAGCTGGATGCACCTAAATCAATGATTGATAATTATAAAAACTATTTAATTGAAGAATATAAAAAACAATACCAGCAAATGAATCAAGAATTTGATGAATCCAAAGTTTCTGATACATTAAATAAAAACTCAGAGAATTCGGTTAAATGGATTTTAATAAGAAATACATTATTTGAAACTGAAAAAATCAATGTCAACGATAAAGATGTTAATGATTTTATAGATGATCAAATGAAAAAGAATGAAAATTATAAGAAAGAAATTAAAAAATATTATTTAGAAGTTGAAAATAAACAAAAATTACAGGAAGACTTATTAAATCAAAAGTTGTATGAAAAATTAGAAGAATTTTTTGTTAACAAAGTGAATGAAAGTTCAACTGATAAATTAAGAAAGAAAAAATAAAAGGATTAATATGAATAAAAACAGTTTAATTCCTATGGTTGTTGAGCAGACTGCAAATGGAGAAAGAGCTTTTGATATATATTCTAGATTATTAAAAGAAAGAATTATTTTCTTGGGATCTTCAATAAATGATACCGTAAGCAGTACAATTATTGCACAACTTCTTTTCTTAGAGGCAGATAATCCTGATAAGGATATATATATGTATATTAATTCTCCAGGTGGATTAATAACTTCTGGCTTTGCAATTTTAGATACAATGAATTACATAAAACCAAAAATATCTACAATATGTATGGGGCAAGCTGCAAGTATGGCTGCAATACTACTAAGCATGGGTACTAATGGTAAAAGAATGGCATTAGAAAATTCGAGAGTTATGATACACCAACCTTTAGGAGGAGCTCAAGGCCAGGCCTCTGATATTGAAATCCACACCAAAGAAATTTTATTCCTTAGAGATAAATTAAATAAAATATTAAGTAAAAATACAGGTCAATCCATCAAGAAGATTGAGTCCGATACAAATAGAGATCATTTTATGTCAGCTGAAAAAGCACTAGATTACGGAATAATTGATAAAATTATTAAACCTCAAAAGTAAATAATGAGTAGAGAAATATCACCAGAATCACTAGCTATTTGTTCTTTTTGTCAATCAGATTATAATAATTATGATCAATTAATTGAGGGAGAAAATTGTCATATTTGTAATTTTTGTATTGATAAATCTTTCAAATTAATTAACTCCCAAAATAAATTCAATTTAACCATTACAAAACCCCATGAAATTAAAAAGCAATTAGATAAATATGTAATTGGTCAAGATAATGCTAAAAAAATTGTTTCAGTTGCAGTTTATAACCACTACAAAAGACTTGAACATTTTTCTAAAAAAAATTCAATTCATATTGATAAAAGCAATATTCTCTTGGTAGGTCCAACAGGAACTGGGAAGACACTACTAGCAAAATCACTAGCAAATATCTTAAATGTTCCATTTGTTATAGTTGATGCTACTGTTTTAACTGAAGCAGGATATGTGGGTGAAGATGTTGAAAATATTTTGGTAAGATTATATCATGAAGCAAACTATGATATCGAAAAAACTCAAAAAGGTATTATTTATATAGATGAAATTGATAAAATAACAAAAAAGAATGCCAATCAATCTATTACAAGAGATGTTTCTGGTGAAGGCGTACAGCAATCATTATTAAAAATTCTTGAAGGAACTATTGCAAACATTCCTCCTAAAGGAGGCAGAAAACATCCTGAACAACCACTTGTTAAAATTGATACAACAAATATTTTGTTTATGTGTGGAGGTACATTTGATGGCATTTCAAAAATTATTAATAATAGATTAGAAGGTGGAGAAATTGGGTTTAATAGAAAGAAAAAAAATAAACTTTTAAAAAATGATTTTCTAAATTTTATTAAACCTGAAGATATTGTTAGATATGGTTTTATTCCTGAATTAATTGGTAGACTACCAATTATTTCTTGTCTTGAAAATCTTACAAAAAAATTAATGAAATCAATACTTCTGGAACCAAAGAATTCAATTATAAAGCAATTTAAGTATTTATTAGAAATTGATAATGTTGAGCTTATATTTACTGAAAATGCTATTGATGAAATAATTAGAGTATCATTAAAAAGAAATACTGGGGCAAGAGCACTAAGATCAATTTTAGAAAAAATAATGATTGATATTATGTATGATATCCCTTTAAAAGAGAATGTTAAAACATGTACCATTACTTATGATACTGTAATAAAAAAATCAAAACCTAAAATTACTTTTTATAACAAATCTGCTTAAAATTCTGATTGTGACTTAGATCGTAATGAAATTATAAATATTTCAGATATAATTTTATTAGTCAATATTATATTAGTTAAAGACTTGAGATAGTAAAATTATAGCCTGTATACTTTCTAACATTTAAAACATGATTATCATCAAATATTAAATATTGTCCTTTTATACCAATTAATTTTTTATCTATACTTTTAAATTTTTCAATATTAAATGATTTTATTTTATCTAGATTTTGAATGACTGGATATTTTAATTCAATTATTTTTTCATCTTTTAACAAATATTTTTTTAATTCGCCCGGTAATTGATATTGTAATTCATCTTTTTTTTGTAATAAATCCAATTTTTCATATTGTCCTAATATCATTTTTCTCCACTGAGTTCTGTCTGATATATGTTTTGAAATTTCTAATTCAATTAAACCTGCTAAATACCTATTCGGTGTTACAGCAAATTTTATTGCAAAGTGAGCTCCCTGATCGATCCATCTTGATGGAATATGGTTATGCCTTGTCACACCTACCTTCAGATTACTGGTTAAAGATAAATAAACATAAGTTGGAGATAAGCAATTTTTTTCTGCCCAATCTATGTCCCTTGCTTCTCCTAAATGAGCCCTGCATAAATGCGGTTTAAAAATACAATCTTCAGTTTGTGGCAATGTAATAAAACACGGATAACAGTATCCTTGCATATAGGTTTTTTTTATTTTATTATTACAATTAATACATCTGATTTCGTCATTAAAATCAATTTTAATTACTTTACCAATATATTTATTTAATATTAATTTTTTTTCCCCAATTGGTAAAGAATATTGGATTGGATTTGCTATATCAGAAATCATTTTTGATATTTGACCTTTAAATTTCATTAAAGTAAATTAAAAATAATATATGTTGTAAAATAAGATTTATGTGTAATTTTAAAATATTAATTAAGGATTATTTTATATTATGAGTTCTAAAAGTTTAATTATTGTTGAGTCACCATCAAAAATAAAAACCTTGAAAAAGTTTCTTGGGAAAGAAAATTATGAAATTGAAGCCTCTGTAGGGCATGTGAGAGATTTAGCTGAAAAAAACTTAGGACTAGACATTGATAATGGTTTTAAACCTACCTATGTTGTATCACCAAGAGGAAAAGATGTTCTGAAGCAAATTAAAAAATCTTTAAAAAATGTTAGTACTATTTATATCGCAACTGACCCTGATAGAGAGGGAGAAGCAATTGCATGGCATCTCGTCGATGAATTAAAACCAAAAATTCCTGTCAAACGAATGGTTTTTAATGAAATTACTCCCAAGGCAGTTAAAGAATCTATAAAAAATACAAAAGAAATTGATCTTCATTTAGTAAATGCTCAGGAATGCAGAAGATTTCTTGATAGACTTTTTGGGTTTTTAGTATCTAAAAAACTATGGCTTAATGTAAAGGGAGGGTTATCAGCTGGTCGAGTTCAAAGTCCTGCTGTAAAAATACTAGTAGACAGAGAAAAACTAAGATCTAATTTTAAACAAAATGAATTTTGGGATTTACAGGGAGAATTCAAATTTAAAGGAGATACTATTTTTAGTAAATTAGTATCCATAGATGGAAAAAATATTGCTACAGGCAACTCTTTTAATAAGACTACTGGTGAACTTGAAAATAAAAACTCAATTATTCTTAATAAAAAAACATCCGATGATTTAATAGAATCAATTTCAAAAAATTCTTGGAAAATTGAGGATGTAGTAAAAAAACCGAGGACTCAAAACCCCTATGCTCCATTTATAACATCAACTCTTCAGCAAGAAGGTATTAGAAAATTAAATATGAATTCAAATCAGGTGATGAGATCTGCACAAACTTTATATGAAGAAGGACTTATTACATATATGAGAACTGATTCAATTAATTTATCAACAGAAGCTTTGAATGCTGCTAGAAGTTTAATTAAAGAAAAATATGGTAGTGAATATTTGCCAGAAAAAGTAAGAATCTATAAAAGTAAGGCGAAAAACTCGCAGGAAGCACACGAAGCTATAAGGCCAGCTGGCTCAACATTTAAAGACCCTCAATCTTTAAAAGAAAAACTTTCAAATCAAGAATACAGATTATATGATTTGATTTGGAAGAGAACTGTAGCTTCACAAATGAAATCAGCTAAAGTAGAGCAAACAAAATTAAATATATCTGATGGAAAGCATCTTTTTACTGCATCGGGAAAAACAATTCTTTTCCCTGGATTTTTAAGAGCTTACGTTGAAGGTTCAGATGATCCAAATGCTACATTAGATGATATGGAAAAAGTATTACCTTTGGTAAATAAAGGTGATACAGTTACATGGAGTAATATTATACCAAAACAGCATTTTACTAAACCAGTTAGTAGATTTACGGAAGCATCTCTAGTGAAGGAAATGGAAGCACTCGGTATTGGTCGACCTTCAACATATGCAGCTATAATGAAAAAAATACAAGACAAAGGTTATGCTAATAATTCTAAGGGTTCATTAATTCCTACTTTAACAGGATATGCCATTGTTCAGTTTCTTGAAAGTTATTTCCAAGATCTTGTCAATTTAGAATACACTTCTAATATGGAAAACTCTCTAGATGAAATATCGCTAGGAAAAGAAAAAAAAGAAGATTTTCTAAATAATTTTTATTTTAGTAAAGATGGGTCTAGTGGATTAAAAAATCAATTAGACCAAGAATGTGATAAAGATAAATCAAGACTAATTACTGCTATGAAATATAAAACCAATGAATTCGAAATAAGAATTGGAAGATATGGTCTATATGCACAAAATGGTGATGAACGTGTTAATCTTGATTCAGATATTATTCCAAGTGAACTTTCTGGAGAAAAAATAAACGAATATTTTGATAATAAAAAAGCTGGTCCAAGAGAAATGGGAGTTGATAAAAAAACAAATGAGTCAATATTACTCAAAAAAGGAAGATTCGGTCCTTATATTCAGCTTGGCAAAAAAATGAAATCTCTACCTCAAGGTATTACAGAAGAGAATATTACAAATGAAATCGCAGCTCAGATTATTGAAATGCCAAAAGAGATTGGTATTAACCCTACTAACAATGAAAAAATCATTAAAGATATCGGTAGGTATGGACCTTATTTAAAATGTAGTGGTAAAAATTGTACTATTCCTAAATCTGATGATGTACTTGAAATTACTACTGAAAGAGCAATTGAATTATTAAGTCAGACAAAAAAAGAATCATCAGCTTTAAAAACCCTTGGTGAACATGAAAAAAATACTGTTGTAATTAAAGATGGTAGATATGGAATGTATGTTACTAATGGTAAAGTTAATGTAACCCTACCAAAGGACCTAGATTATAATGACTTAGATTTAGAAACAGCTATTGAAATGATTAAAAATAAAAAACCAAAGAAAAAATTTTACAAGAGGAAATAAATGGCTACCATTAAAGATAATGCAAAAATTTTAGAAATTTTAACTTCCTTATCAAAGCAAAGAGGATTTGTGTTTCAAAGCAGTGAAATTTATGGAGGTCTTGGTTCAACTTGGGATTATGGCCCTCTAGGAGTTGAACTTAAAAGAAATATAAAAAATGAATGGTGGCAATTCATGGTAACTTCTAGAAATAATATTGTTGGTATGGATGCAGCAATCTTAATGCATCCTAATGTTTGGAAAGCAAGCGGTCATGTCGAAAACTTTCATGATCCTTTAATTGATAACAAAATTTCAAAAAAACGCTATAGAGTTGATCACTTATTAGAAAATCAATCCGATGAAACTATAAAAAATATATCAAAAAAATTAGATATAAACTCTAATGATGAATTAATTACTAAAATTGTTCTAAATCTAATTAATAACCAAGAGGATAGCGGTAGTATAATGAAAGAATCTGGTATTATTGACCCTCAAACAAAAGAAATTGGTGACTGGACAAATATTAGACAATTCAATCTAATGTTTAAAACAAATATTGGACCTGTTGATGATTCATCCTCAATAGCATACCTTAGACCTGAAACAGCTCAAGGAATATTTGTTAACTTTCAGAATGTACAATCTACCTCAAGGCAAAAACTCCCATTTGGAATTGCCCAAATTGGAAAAGCTTTTAGAAATGAAATTACTACAGGTAATTTTATTTTTAGAACAAGAGAATTTGAACAGATGGAAATGGAATTTTTTTGTAAACTTGATGATACTAACAAATGGCTACAATACTGGTGTGAACAAAGGATGAATTGGTTTGAATCACTTGGAATAAAAAAAGATAAATTACGTTTAAGAGCTCATGGACCAGATGAATTAGCTCATTACTCATCTGCATGTTATGATATAGAATATAAATTTGATTTTGGATGGTCGGAATTAGAAGGTATCGCAGATAGAGGAACTTTCGATTTGGACCAACATATGAGCGCAAGTAATAAAAAACTTACTTATTTTGATCAAATCAATAATGAACATTTTGTTCCTGCAGTTGTAGAGTCTTCTGCTGGTGTTGATAGAGCTTTTCTTACAATTCTTGCTGATGCATTTACTCAAGAAGATGTAAATGGTGAGTCCAGGACAGTATTAAAACTATCCCCTAAAATTGCGCCTATTAAAGTGGCTGTATTCCCTTTAATGAATAAAAATAATATGCCTGAAGTTTCACAAAAAATAGTAGATGAAATACAAAATTCTGGAATAGCTTCATTTTTTGATTCAGGTGGATCTATAGGCAAAAGGTATAGAAGGCAAGATGAAGCCGGGACACCTTTCGGAATTACAGTAGATCATGATACTTTGGAAGATAATACGGTTACATTAAGAGATCGGGATACAATGAAACAAGAAAGAATTTCAATTGATAAAATTATTGATATTCTTAAACAAAAATTATCCTAAAATGAACTACCAGTTATTATATAAAGCAGCCAATAATCATGAAGCATATTTTATTAAAGGGTTGTTAAATAAAAATCTAATTAAATCACAATTGTTAGGAGGGAATCTATCTATTGGTATTGGAGAATTACCTGTAGATGTCGTTCAAGTAAATATTTTAGTTCCTAAAAATAAATATGATGAATCTAAAAAAATAATAGCTAACTATGAAAACAATCTGAAATTAAATGATAATCTTGAAGAATGGCTATGTGAAAAATGTGAGAATGTAAATCCATTTAATTTTGAAATATGTTGGAATTGCAATAATTAAAGGTCCATAATTATGAAATATAGAAATTTAGGTAACTCTGGTCTAAAGATTAGTGAACTATCATTTGGTTCATGGGTTACATTTGTTAATCAATTAAAAGAAAAAGAAGCAATGGAATGTATGTCTTATGCATATGAAAGAGGAGTTAACTTTTTTGATAATGCTGAAGCGTATGCATCAGGAGAATCAGAAGTATTAATGGGTAATATATTTAATAAACTTAGGTGGGATAGAGATACTTATATAGTTTCTAGTAAAGTATTCTGGGGTGGCGAACTTCCAACTCAAAGAGGCTTATCAAAGAAGCATATACACGATGCATGTAATGCTGCACTTAAAAGATTAAGAGTTGATTATTTAGATTTATTTTTTTGTCATAGGCCAGACCCAGAAACTCCAATAGGAGAAACAGTTTACGCTATGAATGATTTAATGCTTCAAGGTAAAATTTTATACTGGGGAACCTCAGAGTGGAGTTCAAAAGAAATAAAAGAAGCCTTCAAGTATGCAGAAAAATTTAATCTAAGAGGTCCTTCTATGGAGCAGCCTCAATACAATCTATTATTTCGAGATAGATTTGAAAAAGAATATAAAAATATATTTAAAAAATATAAAATCGGTTCAACAATATGGTCACCCTTAGCTTCAGGTTTATTAACGGGAAAATATAATGAGGGAGTTCCCAATAAATCAAGATTCAAAGTTAAAGGATATGAATGGCTTTCAGATACAATGGATGAAATTGATTTTAATAAAATAAAAAAAATTAATAATCTAGCAAAAAAAATCGGTATTAAATCATCACAACTAGCAATTATATGGTGTTTAAAAAATATAAATGTTAGTTCGGTTATTCTTGGAGCTTCAAAATTATCTCAATTAAAAGAAAATTTAAACTCTCTTAAATCATATGATTTAATTACAGATGAAATTATGAATGAGATAAATAAATATTAATAAATTAATTCATTTATATACTCAAATAAATTAAAACATGATATCAACTAATAATATTTCAAAACAATTTGGTTCTTCACCTTTATTTGAAGGTATTAATATTACTTTTTCAAAGGGGAATAAATATGGACTTATTGGAGCGAATGGTTCAGGTAAGTCAACTTTTATGAAAATATTATCTGGTGACATGGAGTCGTCCTCAGGAAGTATAAAAATTGAATCTAATCGTAGAGTAGCAACATTAAAACAAAATCAATATGCTTATGAAGAAATAAAAATTATAGATTGTGTTATAATGGGACATAAAAATTTATGGGATATTAAGTTAGAACGTGAAAGAATTTATAATCTCAGTGAAATGAGTGAAAAAGAGAGTATTAAAGTTGCAGATTTAGAAATTCAATTTTCTGATTTAGGAGGATATACTTCAGAAGTCGATGCAAATAAATTATTAATAGGATTGGGTATTCCATTAGAGTTTCATGAAAAAAAGATGAGCTCACTTGCACCGGGATTAAAATTAAGAGTTCTGCTTGCACAAGCACTATTTGGAAATCCTGATATATTACTACTTGATGAACCAACAAATAATTTAGATTTAGGAACTATTAGCTGGCTAGAAAATATTCTTAGAAAAAGTAATAGTACCATGATTATAATATCACATGATAGAAAATTTCTTAACAATATTTGCACTCATATAGCTGATTTAGATTATGGAGAAGTTCGTTTATATCCTGGTAATTATGATGAATTTATGATTGCGGCTACCCAAGCTAGACAGAAATTATTAGATGAAAATAAAAAGAAAAAAGCACAAATTGATGAACTCAAATCATTTGTAAGACGATTTTCTGCTAATGCTTCAAAAGCTAAACAAGCAACATCCCGTGCCAACTTAATTGATAAAATAAAATTAGAAGATATCGCCAAATCAAGTCGTGTTTATCCTTTTATTCGTTTTAAACAAAATAAAAAAATATACAGCGATGTTTTAGATGTAAAAAATCTATCAAAAAAATATGATGATTTAGTTGTTTTAAACAAAATTAATTTCTCAATAGAAGTTGGAGAACGTATAGCTGTTCTAGGTCCAAATGGAATAGGAAAATCTACTTTATTAAATTGTATTGTAGACCAACAAAAAAAAGATTCTGGTAAGATCAACTGGTCATTAAATGCTAATATTGGTTTTTTCGCACAAGATGAAGACGAAAACATTGATTCGGAGCTAACTCTAATTGATTGGATGAGTCAATGGACAAATACTATAGATAGTGAACAAGAAATTAGATCTATACTTGGAAGATTATTATTTTCTAAAGATGATATTGGTAAATCTATAAAAATATTATCAGGTGGTGAAAAAAGACGAATGCTATTTGGGAAACTAATTTTACAAAATCCTAATATTATCATTCTAGATGAACCAACTAATCACTTAGATATTGAATCCATAGAATCTCTTAACTCTGCATTAAGTCAATATGAAGGAACTCTTATATTTGCTAGCCATGATAGAGAGTTTATATCTTCACTTGCGACTAGAATCTTTGAATTAAAAAATGGTAAAATTATAGATCATACAAATATTAATGATAATTTTTTAGATACTTTAACCGCTAATAATTAATAATTATTTATTTAAATGGAGAATGAAAAAATATTGTCCATAAAAGACCATCTAGAAACATTGTATGAAAAACAAAAAAACCAGCCCCAATTACAGATAATAAATAAATTGACTGACTAGAATTCCCAGAATCAACAACAAATAAAAATAATAAAATAGAAGATAGTCCAACGCAATACAAAGCAGACAATACATAAACCCAATGTAATGGAACTCCTGTTCTTAAGTATTGAAAGGTTAAATCAATCCATAGACTTGATGGTATTAGAATCAGTAAATAAACAATGTGTAAAGACCAACCAGGAAATTTTCCTAAAAATTTCTTTTCATCTAAATTAACATTTAGAATAAAATTTGAAGTGAAAACGAAGTAACCAATAGCAGATATAAACATTGATGCAACAATAAATGTTCTTAAAGATTCTGGAACACCTCCCCATAACTTTGTAGTTAAGTCAGGATTTTTTGTTACTCCATTATAGTAACTAAATAATAATAAGCTTCCAAAAATTAAATTAATGAGAACTAAAGTGATTTTATACATACTAAACTCCTTTATTTATATGAACCGTCCTTAATTGGGTAATGTAAAAGCCTACTATCTATTTTTCCATTTTTTAAAATAGTCCTACTTTTAGATCTTAATCCAATTGATTTTACTGCCTCTAAATTACCTGAAAAAACAAATACATTACAACCTGCACATTTAGTTTTAAATATGTCACCTAATTGTTTGTATAATAAATTAATTGTACTAGGATCATTTAAACGGTGTCCATAAGGAGGATTAATTATAATTGTACCAGTTTCATCTAGAACAAAATCTTTAATATTTTTAACAAAAAATTTTATTTTATTTTTTAAACCTATTTTTACACTACTTTCATATCCCAAAGAAACATTTGCTCTAATATGGTCAGAACCAAAAATACGGAAGTCTTGATCATGGATAATTTTATTTTTTGATTCCTCAAGCAATCTTTCCCATAAATCAGAATCATAACTTGCTAATTTTTTAAATGCATAATCAGTTCGATTAATTCGAGGCGGAATGTTATGAGCTATCATTGCTGCTTCAATAGGAATAGTTCCAGAACCGCACATGATATCATAAAATGGTGTATTGGGATTCCAGTTGCTTAATAAAACCAATCCTGCTGCTAAGGATTCATTTAGTCCAGCTGCATGAATTTTAGTTCTATATCCTCTTTTAAATAATGGAAATCCCGATGTATTTACATAAATAGTCATTTTATTATCTATAATAATTACATATAAGGATATATCTGGGGATTCTTTATTAATTGATGGTCTTTGACCAAAATTTTTTCTGATATTATCAACAATAGCATCCTTAATCTTTAAGGTAACAGTGTTTGATTTATTAAATAAATTAGATTTTATTTTAGTTCTAATCATAAAAGAAGTATCTGGTTTAATAAATTTACTCCAAGGAAGATTATAAATATGTGAATAAAGTTTTTTAGATTCATAAATTTTAGAATCAAATAACTTTTCTAATAAATGCATACCCGTTCTTGAAAATAAATTAACTGTATACATATCTTTTTTATGACCTCTAAATTCAACTCCGCCATTTACTATGTTTGGCTTATCTTTAATATATTTAGAAATATCTGTTTTTGTTACTTCTTCAAGACCCCTAGGACATGTTAACAGATAATCTTTCATATTATTTTGTAGCAGTAATGATAGTATTTTTTATAATTGCAGGGGAAAAGTTATAAAGATTTGATAGGATGTCTTCATTAAGTATCGTTTCAGTGTTTAAAAAATCATAAGATTCTTTAGAGCATTGATTAGTATCATTATTTTTAGAAGTAAAGTAAACTGAATTATTATTACATGATGATATATCATTTTCACAATCAAAAAAATCATTTTCAAAATTAATTATATCATAGCATTCATCTTGATATTGTTCTAAAATATAATCAAGACATATCCCTTGATTGTTAATTGACCATTGACCGCTAAGTACCTCTGAACTTCCATCATTAAAATTAATTGTTTGTGTAAAATCTAAAGATCCAATTAATTGATTTATAGAAAAATCAAGACTATAACTAAAACAGTTATTATTATTTTCTAAACATATTATATCATTAATAATGTATGATGGAATTCCATAGCAATCAGAGTTATTCCACAGCTCAATTTTTGAAAAATTCCAATTTTGTAAAGTTAATAATCCAATATTACATGAAGTATTATTTCCATTACATACACCACATAAATCTTTAGACGTATTCGCATATTGATCATAATTTGAATCAGAATCAAAACAAACACCACAATCATCCATTAGATTATTCGCAATTAAATTTGTATTTCCACCAACACAATTATTACAATCATCCCAAAATGCCTGCCCATTTTCAACACCATTACAATCAAGATTACAATTATTATCTATACTATCATCACATATACCACACCCATCTAAAGTGGACGAACCAAAACAAACATCACTACAATCTTTATCAGAGTTTGGGATATGACCCGTTGTTCCTCCTGAACAAACGTTGCAATCATCGTAAAACCCATCTAATTCAATGATACAGTTTTTATTCTCAGTATTAATTAGAGGATTATCACATGAAAACAATAACAATAATATAAATAAATAATATTTCAATTAATTATTTCCAAGAGCAATATTTACAGCTGATGCTATATCAAAAGTATTTATAATAGAATTCATATTTGTATCACCAATAAAAGATTGATATTCATTCAAGTTTAATGATCCTAAAATATAGCTAGTTAACATTATAATTATTGTTAGTGATAAAAAATCAGATTAAAAAATTCATCAAAGATTCTCTAATTAATCTTAAAATAAAAAATACGATTAATGGAGAAATATCAATTCCTCCAATAGGATTAATCATATTTCTAAAAGGTATTAATATTGGGTCTGTAAAATTATATATAATTCTGATAATAGGGTGAAATCTGTTGTGAGAAAACCATGATAAAATTATTCTAGAAATTAAAAAAAAATTAATTATATCAAATAAAAAATTAATAATTTCAATCATAAAATTTTAATTTCTTTAATTTTTTCATCAACAATATTTAATTGAGTATTATATAAATTTTCTAAACCGAAAGCAGACACAGTAAAGGAAGCAACAGCCGTTCCATGCATCACTGCTTTTACAGGATTTTTCAATCCATATTGCGCTATATAACCAAGAACTCCACCAGCAAAACTATCTCCTGCACCGGTTGGGTCAACTACCTCAACGTTAGGAACACAAGATACTCTTATAATTTCATTTTCAAAACCAATTACTGAACCCTTAGAACCCATTTTTATAATAACAATTTTTGGTCCATAGGATAAAAATTCAGATACTATTTTATTTAAATTATTATGACCAGATAGTTGGATGGCTTCTTCATCATTTAAAAGAAAAATATCAACTTTTTTTATTAACTCCTTTACTTTTTCTGGAAATAAATCAATCCATAAATTCATAGAATCAGCAGCTATTAAATGTGGTTTTTTTACTTTGGATATAACATCAAATTGTAAGTCTGGTTGAATATTTCCTAAGTATAATATAGGTTGATTGTAACTATTTACAATATTTGGCTTAAATTTTTCAAATACTCCAAGCTCAGTAAACAAAGTATCTCTCTTTGAAAAATCATGATTGTATTTACCTCCCCAGCTGAAAGTGAGACCATCACTTTTTTCTACTGAATCAACATTGATATTATATTTTTTAAAAATATCCCAATTTTCTCTTTTGAAATCTTTACCAACTATGCCAATTAAAGAAACATTAGTGTATAATGATGATGATACACTAAAATAAGTAGAAGAACCACCAAGTATCTTTTCTCTCCTTCCTTTAGGAGTTTCTATTGTATCAAATGCTATTGAGCCAACTGCTAATATATCTTTAGAATCGTTCATTTTTATTATATATTATAAAATAATTAGATACTTAATTTATAAATTAAGTCTATAAAGTTCATTATGAAAAAATTAATTTATTGCTCTCAGTGCTCAAAAAAAAATTCTTATTCAAATAAGGATGGTGAAATTAGATATCATTGTAAAAATTGTAAATCTATTCATTATCAAAACCCTAAGCCAACTGCTACTTTAATATGTATTAAAAATGATGAGATTCTGCTTGTTAAAAGAGCATTTGAGCCAGCTAAGGGAGAATGGAGCTTACCAGGTGGTTTTATTGAGCTTGGTGAAACACCAGAGGATGCAGCTAAGCGTGAACTTAAAGAAGAAACCAACCTTGATGGTGAAGCAGTTCAATTAATTGGAAGCTGTTCTCACTTTAATTCTATTTTTGGGGATGTCTTACTTTTAGGATTAACAATGAAAATTGATAATTGGGAAAACTTAATTCCAGGCGATGATGCACAATCAGCTGGTTTTTTTAAATTAAAAGATACGCCTATAATGGCTTTTGAATGTCATAATAAAATTCTTTCAATTTATAAAAAATCATTATCTAAATTATCTATATGAAAATATTAATTATACATGGACCCAATTTAAATTTATTTGGCTTATGGTCTGCTAAGAATAATACTAAAGTTACAATCAATAAAGTAAATAGCAGTATTCGAAAGTACTCAAATGATAAAAATATAAAGTTAAAAATTATTCAATCACATAGTGAGCCAAAAATTGTTTCTTATATACAGAATAATAGAAATAAGATTGATGGAATTATTATTACTCCTGGCCCATGGCAATATTCGGGCTATGTTTTATCTGAACTTTTTGATCTGATTGACATACCTTTTATAACAATTACATACAAAGTACGGGAACATATTAAGTTGTTAAATGGTTTTGAAAACTTAATAGATGAAGATATAATTAGAGCTCAAAAAGATGCAATTGAACTAATGATAAAAAAACTTACTAACAAGCTATGAAACCCAATAAACAATTTAGATTAGAAGATTTCCCATTTAAACATCATATTAACACAAGATGGAGAGATTTAGATGCTTTTAATCATATTAATAATGCTACATTTTTAAGCTATATTGAAGATGCTAGGACTCTTTTTTTTAAAAGATGGGAAACTAATTTTAAAGAAAAATCATTAATTGTAGCATCAGTAAAAATAGATTATATAAGTCAAGTCAAACATCCATCATCATTAATTATAGGACAAAAAATTTCAAGATTAGGTACAAAAAGTTTTGATGTAAGTTCTGTAATATTTTCTGAAAAAACAGAAGAAGTTGTTTGTATTAGCACCGTAACGAGTGTCTGTTTTAATTTTATATTAAACCAATCAGTACCTGTTTTTGATGATATTAAAAAAGATTTTAAATTAACTATCTAGAATTTTATTCCATTCTTCTATTCTATTTTGAATTTCTAAATCAGGGGAAAAATCACCTATTATCTTAATTGATATAATTTTATCTCCTTGGACTATATCATTTACAACATCTAAATCATCTTGATGATGCACTTCTCCAAATACTGTATGATTATTATCGAGCCAAGGTGTCTCAATATGTGTAATAAAGAATTGACTCCCATTTGTTCCAGGTCCTGCGTTAGCCATAGATAAAACACCTCCCTTATCATGTTTTAATGAAGAATTAAATTCATCTTCAAAATCATAACCAGGTCCTCCTGTTCCTGTCCCTTGTGGACAACCACCTTGAACCATGAAATTATCAATTACTCTATGAAAACTTAAACCATCATAGTATCCTCGGTTGGATAAATTTATAAAGTTTGCAATTGTTACTGGCACTTCTTTTTCGAATAAATTTAATTTAATTGTACCTTTATTTGTTTCAATATGTGCTTCCATATGTATCCTTTTTTAATTAATTGAGTTTAAAAATTTTCTTTTTTGATTTTTATAGTATTCATTACTTGGATCGGTTTCTATAGATTCATTAATTGTAATAATCGCTTTATCAGTCTCTCCAAGTTTCCAAAAAATTTCTGCTTTAGTATCATTAATCATTGCTTTATTTGTATCATTTTCATCAATCATCGATAATGATAAATTTATTTTTTGTAATGCTTTATTGAGATTAGTATTTAATTCTGTCATTCTCCAACAATACTGATTAATAAAAAGGGGATCATCTGAAAATTTGTCTATATACTCTTCATATAAATTAGTTTCTTTTTTTTCTAAAAAACTAAACTTATAATACATCAACAAATCTATAATAGATTTTTTTAGCAAAAATGATTCAGGATATTTTTGAATATAATTTTCCATTGTTTGAGAATCATCATTTTTTAATTTTATCATACTTATTGCATAATTAGACTCGTGAAACATATTGTAGGATAAATCTTTATTTTCTAATACTTTTTCATACAGTTCAATTGAACTATCATAATCTCCTTTAGAAAAATATTTTTTAGCTAATTCAAAAATAGTTGTTGAACTATTATCTCCTAGTTTATATTTTGTTAGTAAATCTGTGAATGTTCCATTTCCAGATGAAATATTGTTTAGCTTTTTTAAAAAAGTTTTTGCTGAATAATAACCATACATTCTATCAATTTCATTTTTATTTTTATCAAAAAAAATAATCATTGGATATCCAGTTCCTTTAAACTTTTCAAATAAAGGCATACCATATTTTGATTCGGCGTTTATTTTAATTGGAATAAAATTATTTTTTATATTTTGTATTACTTCATTGTTTGTAAACGTCTCGGAGTCTAGTTGTTTGCAAGGTAAGCACCAATCAGTATAAAAATCTACCATGATGATTTTGTTATTTGATAACTCGAAAGCTTCTTCTAATGTTCCCTCAAACCAGTTTAATTTTTGGCTATCACAACTGAATATTAATATAAAAAATATGAAGTATTTTTTCATTAATTTTGAATATCAACAAGCTCAACTTCAAATATTAATGTTGCATTAGGTGGTATTACATTGCCAGCACCACTACTACCATAAGCTAAATATGGTGGAATGATTAATGTTCGTTTACCTCCTATTTTCATTGAAGATAATCCCTCTTCCCATCCTTTAATAACTCGTCCCTCACCAAGAACAAAAACAAAAGGACTGCCTCTATCATGAGAGCTATCAAATTTCTGACCACTCTCTAACTTTCCAGTATAATGAACAACTACTTTCTGTCCACTTTCTGGTATCGGTCCAGTACCTTCAACATGGTCAATCATTACCATACCACTATCTGATACTTTTTCTTCACCTGCTAGTTCAAAATCTGTATCTACAAATGGTTTTTTTATATCTAATAATTCAACTTCAAATATTAAAGTTGCATTTGGGGGTATACGATCACCTGCACCTCTTTTTCCATAGCCTAATTCTGATGGAATAATCAAAGTTCTTTTACCACCTATTTTCATTGTGGCAAGACCTTCATCCCAGCCTTTTATAACTCTACCTTGCCCAATTGCAAATTCAAATGGAACATTTCTATCAACGGAAGAATCAAAGACCGTTCCATCTTCTAGTTTTCCAGTATAATGGACAACAACCTTGTCACCTTTTTCAGGATAAGCGCCCTCACCAATTTTTATTTCTTTATATTTAAGACCCGAATCAGCAGTAATAATTTGATTATCCATACTTTCTCCCATTGTAAAACTTAACACCATACATAAAATAAATAGTTTCATAAATTGTCTCCTAAAATAATATTTACAAGCATTACAATATCTGTAATATTTACAGTATTATCATTATTTATATCTCCTGCACTACTAGTTGATTGATTAATCACTAAATTTACCAGATATATTACATCTGTAACATTTACTGTATTATCATTATTAATATCTGCACATGTCGTATTATCACCATTGGGAATACCACAATTATCAATACATGTAGAATTATTTCCACCACATACTTCACATTCGTCATTGATTAAACCACTGTTAGGAATCCCATCACATCCTAGTTCTGATTCATCATAAAAATAGCACCTATAAACCAATGTATTATCTAAAATAAATGGATTAGGAATATTGTTTTGGTAATTTGCAATTAACCAAGTTCTATTAATTTCCTCATCACTAGCTGGATCATCTAAGTGCCATTGATATAAAATATCTTTTTGAGTATTAAAGAAATTGTTATCAGCTTCATTAGTATATATTGTATAAAAATAAAACATGCTTCTAGCAACATCTCCCTTAACATCTTCTCTAGGTTCAAAAACAGATGAATTGTTTTCACTATATTGATCTATATTATTAGATGGTATATAGCTATGATTATTTTCTAGCCAAAGCCAATTACTTGTTGAATTATCAGGACTATTACCAAAAGCTTTATTACTTCTATAAGAATTAGCATTTTCTTTACAAGGTCTTAAATGATGCATATCACTTTTCATTGGTGAGCTTCCAGCTCCTAAACTTTGAGGCCATAAATGTTCACAATTCATACCATTTTCATATAAGTATGTACTTGGATCAACATTATTTGGTAAAGTAGTATAATAATTTGTATATATGCATTTAACTTGATTATTATTTAAATTTTTATCAACTTCTGAATAAAGTATATCTCTTGCGTTATTGTAACTAAGAACCGTATTTGTTTTATAGTTATTATTTAGATAGTTTATTAATTCGGAACTATGAAGATTATTTCCAATTTCATCTTGAGCCAAGATAAACGATATAAACAGTACATATATTAATTTATTTTTCATGATTACTTGTTCTATATTATTTTTAAATTCTTATATATGCAAATAAAAAGAAAAAATATTTTTAAACAATATAAATGGTTAAAAGAAAAAAATAAATTTTTTATAATTTCAGCTGATTATGATGGTTTAATATGTGCATCTTTCTTACATCATCATTTAAATTGGAAATTATCTGGATATTATGATTATAATTCTATTTGGCTTTCTGAAAATGCTCTAAAAAATAAAAAAGATTTAATTTGGGTTGATTTAAATATTTTACCATCATCAGGCAAATCTATTGGTAGCCAAATTGTAACACTGAATAATAATCCAATAGGTTTAAAAACATCTTGCAATCCTAATATTATTAACGAAATTGATTCCAAAAATTTTAATATGAAATTCCCATTTTCAACGCTTCTTTTTTTAATGTGGCTCCATAAAATAAATTATAGCAGAGAAGATATTGGAAAATTATTAATTTTAAACTCAGATAATAGTTGGATGAAAATTCAAAAATACTCAAATAACATTGATTCTTGGACTAACATTCTAAGTGATTTTAATTGGCAAAATTTCAAGAAAAATATTTCTACTATTGATTATGAAAATAAAATTGATCAATATTTATACCCAAAGTTAATTAATATGGGTGCAGTTTCTGGATACAGTAAACTCACAAGTAAATATTTGAATATCAAAAGCAGAGAATGTAAATTTAATCCTGACTGGGATAATGATATAATACTTAAACTATTTAATCTATTTGCTGAAAATTTAAAATGGACTCCTCCAAAATTACCTGAGATAATCAAACGTATTGAAGGTAAAAAACTTGCAATAAATATTGATGAAATTAACAAAATAGGTCTAGATAAATTCTTCAAAAAATATAAAGTATTTTCTTATGCAATCACATCTCCTAAAATATTAAAGTATACAATTTTTAATAAATATGATAATGCAAAATCTGAATGAAATAATTAAAAAATATGGAAACCCTGATATTTTAATTGATTCATGGGAAAATAAATATGAAGGATATGCAATATGGAAATCTGAAGATTTTATTTTATGGGATTCTAATGGTCTATTTCATTCCAATAAAAAAATCAAAAGCAATCTTGAATCATTTCAAAAGATTATTGATCAATGGAAAAGTGAGGCAGGTACAATCCCTGCTGTTGGATTTATTAGTTATAATTTTAAAAATATATTATATCCCAAAATCAAGTTTAAAAATTTTAATAAAGAATTTCCGTATTTATTTTTTGTTAAACCTCAAAAAGTTGTCAAATATAAAATTCAGGAATCAAATTATAAAAAATCAAAAATACAATTTTTAGACAATCTTATTGATTATGAGATTTATGAGAAAAAAATAAATGAAATAAAGAATGATTTATATAATGGAAATGCATATCAAATAAATTATACTATTAATACAATGTACGAATGTTTTGATAGTGGATTTGATACTTACCTTGGTCTAAGAAATATTGTTAAGCCCCCGCATGGTTATTATATGAAATTTAATGACTATGAAATATTAAGTTTTTCGCCTGAGTTATTTTTTAAAACTCAAAATAATATCATTTATTCCTATCCCATGAAGGGTACAAGAGGAAGAAGTACAAATCAGAAAATAGATCACAAATTAAAAATTGAGCTTGAAAAATCGTCTAAAGATATGGCTGAACATTTAATGATAGTAGATCTTTTAAGAAATGATATAGGGAAAATTTCAACATATGGTGGAGTTAAAGTAAATGATATTTTCAATATAAAAAGTTTTGAAACTGTTCATCAAATGGTATCCTGTGTAGAAGGAAATTTAAAAAAAAATATTAAAGAATCAGATATTATTAAGGCATTATTCCCTGGAGGATCTATTACGGGCGCACCAAAAGAAAGTGCAATGAAAATAATAGATAAACTAGAGAATTATAGCAGAGATTTATATACTGGTTCTATTGGCTATATTAATAAAAATGGTGATTTAAATTTTAATATTGCTATTAGAACAATGACTATCAAAAATAATAAAGGAAGTTATCCTGTAGGGGGAGGAATTGTTTGGGATTCAAATGCAAAAGATGAATGGAAAGAAACTAAGATAAAGAGCAAAATTTTATCTTCTTTAATATGCTAAATAACTATGTATACTATATAAATGGTCATTGGGTAGAGTCTAGCCAAGCAAAAATTTCTTTTCATGATTTTGGGTTTTTATATGGATATGGATTATTTGAAACATTAAGATTTGATAATAAAAATATATTTTCTTTAGATAATCATATTAATAGAATTTTATCGGGATTAGAAATAATAAAATTATCTCATAAATATGATCAACAATCCTTGGTATTATTATTGAATACAATTATTAAAAAAAATTGTTTAGAAAATGGTTTAATCAAAATTATTATTACTATAGGGGATTCATTAAATAAAAATACAAATCCTAATGTTTATATTAGTATAAAACCGCTTTATGATTTTCTATATAAACCGGTTAAAGTTATATTTTTTAATGAAGAGAAATTTCCAATAATTAGATTTTCTCCTGCTATAAAATCATTAAACTATATTGGTAACATGTTAGCTAAAAAAGAGTGTGAAAGACTTGGTTATTATGAGCCTGTATTTTACAATAAGAATAAAGTTATTACTGAATGTGCAGTAAGAAATATTTTTTTTATCAAGGGTAACAGTTTATTGACACCATCATTAGATTTAGGTGTTTTACCTGGCGTAATGCGAAGCACTATAATCTCAATCGCTATAAAGAATAAGTTGAATATTTTAGAAAGTCATATAAAAAAAGAAGATGTAAAGCATATGGATGAAGCTTTTATATCATCAACAGGTATAGGTTTATTGCCTTGTTATTGGGATAATTGGAATTCAAAATTTGAAATCACAAACAAGCTTAAAAAAGAGTTATTTTATAGAATAAATAATGATTAATTTAATACTATGAAACCTGCATTGCTAACTCCTGAAACTATGTCTATTAAAGGCATAGATTTACTCAAAAAAATTCAAGATGATTTTATTGGATTAGATACAAAATATAAATTAGCAGATGGAACAATCTCTCCAAGAATATATTTAGATTCTACTGCTTCTACTTTAATGATGGGAGCAGCCCATAGAGCTTCAAAAAAGTTTTTAAATCATTACTCGAATACACATTCTTTACTTCATTTTAGTGCTAGAATTTCAACCAAAACATACGCGTGGATTCATAATAGAATCTTAGACTTTGTCCATGCAGATAAGGATGAATATACATCTTTTTTTATGGGTAGCGGAGTTACTGCTGGAATGAACAGAATAGCAAAAACTTTGAATAGATTAAGACCTGAAAGAGATATAGTTTTAGTTTCTATGATGGAGCATCATTCCAACGATCTTCCGCATAGAAAGCATGGTGGTAAAGTAATTCATATTCCACTAGAAAAAAATCATCAAATGGCTGGTAAAATTAATACCGAAATTTTAGAGCAATATTTAGAGAAATTTTCGGATAGAATTAATTATGTTTCAATAACGGGTTTAAGTAATGTTACGGGTATAATTAATTCTATTAATAAAATTGCACAAATTGTACATAAATACAATGTGTATTTAGTTGTAGATGCAGCTCAAATGGCTGCGCACGTACCAATCCAAATGAGTGGTTTTTCTAATAAAGATAAGGAAATTGACGTTTTATTATTTTCAGGACATAAAACTTATGCCCCTGGCTCTCCAGGAGTTGTTATTGCAAGAAAATCTTTTTTGAATGCCATTGAACCAGAAGAAGTTGGGGGTGGTATGGTAGATAAAGTTTATCCTGATAACTACTTTGTAACTAAAAAATTTCCAGATAGAGAAGAAGCAGGTACTCCCAATATCTTAGGAGCAATTACTTTAGGTTCTGCTATTCATATTTTAGATACTATTGGAATGAATAATATTTTAGAAGAAGATAAAAATTTAATTCAATATACAATGAACAAGTTAACTGAATTTAAAGAAGTTCATATATATGGTGACACAGATATTCAAAATTGCCCAAGAGCAGGAACAATTTCTTTTAATATTTTAGGAATGGATCATGGTTTAGTTGCGGCTATATTAAATGATTATTTTAATATTGCTGTTAGAAATGAATGTTTTTGTGCTCATCCCTATGTTCAGGAAATGTTATCTGCCACGCATAAAGAACAACTGGAGAATTGCGAATCTATAAATAGTAATCTATCTTGGAAAATGGAACCTTGGATGGGTATGGTAAGAATTAGTTATGGAATTTATAATAATATTAGAGATGTTGATATTTTAGTATCATCAATTAATAAATTAATCACCAATAAAAATTATTATAAAAGTCAGTATAAAATTGATGAAAATGGAGATTATAAGCATATTAATTTTCAATTTTCAAGCGATGATTTTTTTAGTTTAACTGAGACTATTGACCAAGAAATCAAAATATTGTAGTAAATGAGTATCAAAGATAGAATTAAGAATTTAACCAATACATTAAATAAACACAATATAAACTATTATGTATATGATAATCCCACAATATCAGATTTTGAATATGACATATTACTTCGAGAATTAGAAGAATTAGAAAATAAAAATCCTCAATATAAGAATCAAAATTCTCCAACTATGAGAGTTGGTTCTAACCCTTTAAAAGAATTCGGTACAATTAAACATAGGTTGCCCATGCTATCATTAGCAAACGCAATGAATGAAAATGAATTAGAAGATTTTAATAAACAAATAATAAAATTAGATTTGAAAGATGTAGAATATGTTGCAGAATTAAAGCTCGATGGTCTTGCAGTAGAATTAGTTTATGAAAATGGCCAATTTATATATGGTTCTACAAGAGGAGATGGTTTTGAAGGAGAAGATATAACTACTAATTTAAAAACGATTAAAGGTATTCCATTATCTTTAGTTGGAGACAGAATTCCTACCTTATTAGAAGTTAGAGGCGAAGTTTTTATCAATAAAAAAGATTTTAAAAAGTTAAATAGTAACAGAATTAAACAAGATTTAGTTCCATTTGCAAATCCTAGAAATTGTGCTGCTGGAAGTTTGAGGCAACTAGATCCAAAAATAACATCCAGACGACCACTTAGAATTTATTGTTATGGACCAGGTGAGATTAAAGGATTTGAATTTGATAGTCAAATAGATTTTTTAAATTATTTACCAAAATGGGGATTCCCAGTTAATCCTCATATAAAATTAGGTAGTGGATTAAATTTTTTAAAGAAATATTATAAATCAGCAGAGAAATTAAGAGAAAAAATTGATTATGATATAGATGGTGTTGTTTTTAAAGTTAATGCTTATTTTTTACAAAAAAAATTAGGTGAAAGAAGTAAATCACCTCGATGGGCGATTGCTGGAAAATTTAAAGCTGAGCAGGGTGTAACAAAGATATTAGATATACAAATAAGTGTAGGTAGAACAGGTGCATTAACCCCGGTCGCTAAGCTAGAACCTATAAAAGTTGGCGGTGTTATAATATCTAATGCAACATTACATAATCAAGATGAAATTAATAAAAAAGATATAAGAATTAATGATTACGTATTAATTCAAAGAGCAGGTGATGTTATTCCAGAAATATTGAAAGTAATTAAAGAAAAAAGACTTAGTAATTCAAATCAATTTTTTATTTCCAAAGTATGTCCTATCTGCAAATCAGAAGCATATAAAAAAAATAATAATGCTGTTTTGCGATGCAGAAACTCTAATTGTAAAGCAATTATAAAAGGAAAAATTGAACATTATGTTTCAAAAAATTGTATGGATATAGTCGGGCTAGGTACAAAAATAATTGACTTATTAATTATTAATAATCTTCTAAGTAATATTTCAGATATATATAAATTAAAAATTAAAGATTTGATAAATCTTGAAAGAATGGGACCAAAATCAGCTGAAAATATTATCAATTCAATCAATCAATCTAAGCAAACTACATTAGCTAAATTCATTAATGGCCTAGGAATTAGAAATGTAGGTTTAAATGCATCTAAATTATTAGCAAAAAAATTCAACAACGATATTTTCAAATTAATAAATTGCAATTACGATGAGTTAATTAATATAAATGAAATTGGTGAAATAATGGCAGATTCAATTATTAAATATTTTAGTAACGAAAAAAATATTAATATTATTAATGAATGTTTATCCTCCAATTTAAATTTTAATTCTTTTAGAGTAATTCAATCAACAACATTAAAAGATAAATCATTTGCCTTTACTGGCAGTTTAAAAAATTACTCTAGGTCACAAGTTGCTGAAATTGTTGAATCATATGGAGGATATTTTTCATCATCTCTTAATAAGAAAACTGATTATTTGATAGCAGGGAATAAAAGCGGGAGTAAACTTTCTAAGGCAAAATCATTAGGTATTAAAATATTAAATGAAAAAGAATTTTTAGACTTATTAGAGAAAATTTAATTACGTGCTAAATATCACAATATTATTAAAATTAAAATGGTAAAATTATCAATTAATTATTCAATTACTGATTAATTAAGGGAGGAGTAATAAGCTGTTTTATCATAATAAAGCCCCAATTTTGGGGCTTTATTATTTTATTCTGGAACAAATTCAATTTTTTATAGTATATATATTAAAGGTAATGTCAATAGTTACAACTCCTCCTAAGTTGTTGACTTAATAAATAAGAAGCTAGTTTAAGCTAGCTTCTTATTTCCCTTTTTATAAATTTTCAAACTCTTCTTTAGTATAAGTTTTCAATATAACAGCGTGAATTTCTTTTTGAATAAAATTACTAATAATAGAATAGATAAGCTGGTGTCTTTTTAATAGTGATTTATTTTTAAAATCGTCCGAAACAATTTTCATCCTTAAATGAGAACCACCTTTATAATTTGCATGATTTGTATGTTGAGATGATGTATCCTTAATTTCAAAATAGGATATATTTAATTCCTTTTCAATTAATTTTTGAATCTTTTCTTTAATCATAAGTTTAAATATTAATACTATTTAGTTTATTTGAAAGCTCCGTTGTATTAACAGCATAATTTAAAGCGTCTTCTTTTGATATCAACCCATCATTATATAATTTTATTATTGAATCATCCATACGTATCATTCCATCTTTTAGACCGCTTAATATATAATTATCAATTTGATGGATATTATTTTCACGTATTAAGGATTTAATTGATGGCGTATTAATAAGCACTTCAATGGCCAGAGATCTTTTTTTATCTTTATTCGGTATTAATTGTTGAGATATTATACCTAATAAATTTAATGATAATGTTGTTCTAATAACACTTTGCTTTTCAGGTGCAAAAGCATTTACCAATCTATTAATTGTTCCTGAAGCATTATTTGTATGAAGCGTTCCTAAAACTAAATGTCCTGTTTCAGCTATAGTTAGAGCAGCATTCATTGAATCAACATCTCTTAATTCTCCAACTGATACTACATCAGGATCTTGTCTCAGTACACTTTTTAATGAATCACTAAAACTTTTTGTATCAGAACCTATTTCTCTCTGATTTATCAAAGAGTTTGAATGCTCATACAAATATTCAATAGGATCTTCAATGGTTATAATATGTGCATTATTTTCATTTGAAATCTTTTTAATAAGCGCAGCCATTGTTGTAGATTTACCACTACCTGTTCCACCTGTGATTAATATTAAACCTTTTTTATTTAAAGTTAAATTTGAAATCGACTTAGGTAGACCTAGAGAATTTAAATTAGGAACAGAATAAGGTAATTTCCTGAAAGTAGCTGCTACATTACCTCTTTGTTTAAAAATATTTACTCGGAATCTACTGACACCTTTAATTCCAATTGAAAAATCTATATCATTGCCTTCTGATAGTGATGACAGACGGTTTTTATTTAAATGGTTTTTTAAAATCTCATTTAGTGCATCTGGGATTAATTTATTTTCATTTAAATTAATTAATTCTCCATTAACTCTTATCTTGGGTGGTGAACCAACAGTTAAATGCAAATCACTTGCATCACGCTCAACCATATCGCTTAACATTTTTTCTAAAGTCATAATATTAAATTAATTTTTTTGGTATTAAATGCTATTCATACATATCATACTTGATTTCTTTTGTCCAGTATGATATATTCAAGGTATCAGGTATGGTGATAGATAAATTAAAATTACCATTATCTCCAGGATTAAGGGATGTATCAGAAATAACTCCATTATCAAACATAATTGTATTTCCACTTATAAAAATAGAATCAACCAATGCTGGACTCGTATCTTTCTCCCATAAATAATAAACCACTCTTATAAAATCACCTCTTCTACTGCCATTATTAATGATTGAACCTGAAAATGTTAAATTATTTTTACTAATTTTTTCTTCAATTGACATTTCATTAAATACAATATTTGCTTTCAATGGTTCCATTTCTTTAATTGAGCTAACCTGTAGTTTATCAATTTTTAATTGACCTATTCTTGTCTCAACAATCAAATATTCAGCATTTTCCTGAACAATTTTTCCTTGAATTATAGTTCCATTATTAATAATAATTTCATGTTCGATTTTCGGAGTCTTGACTAACTTTAATATCTCAGAATTAATCGATGGAGCAATTAGACTTGATTCATACTCTAATATTTGAGCATTTAATTCATTTATTTTAAATTCTAAGTCTTCAATTTTATCTTTTAGTGGGTAAAATGGATTGTGATTTACATGTTTAATTTCTTTTATAATTTTTTCTGGAATTATTTTTACATCTGAATCATCAACTACAGCTTCTTCTTTACCTGCACAGCTTGTAGATAGTATTAACAAGGATAATAATAATATATTTATTAGATATTTCATTTATTTGATTGCATTGCTTTTAAGCTAGCCTGCCTAATTTTATTTTTATATAATTCACCTGCATCTAAAGAATTAGCTAAATTATTTAATTCATAATAATAATCGTAATTATATGAATCCTCTAAGATCGGAATCAATTCATCTAAAACACTAACGTCTTCAAATGTTGATAATGACTGTATCGCTTTAATTCTAAGCAATCTTGGGAATCCATCTGTTTTAGCTACTTCAATAAAAACAGGTTTTATTTCTGGGTTTGAATAATCCTCTAAACTTCCCATTAAAGAATGTAAAACAGCATGATATCTATTTTTACCAATCTGATATGATTCTAGCAACGCCATTAACAGTCTATCTCTTTCAACTATCCCCATTGAGTTATTTATAAATTTATGCATTTGATCATTAGAGCCTGGTGAACCCAGCATCGAAACAAAAAAATCCACTAATTCAGGAGCATTTTTTCTTGATAAAATTTCTACAGCTCTATTTCTGATATGTAAATCAATCTCATCATTTTTTGCAATATCCATAAGCAGAGGTATTGCACGATCATCCTCTAATTCTCCAAGTGATAGTGTTAATAATTCATTCATTCTTTGATGATTTTTTAAACTTATTTCATATAATTCTAATAATGTTATTACTTTATCTTCGCTATTATTTTCACCTATAGATTCTATGATTTCAGCTCTCAAATCCATTATTTGCATTTCAGAATTAGATAGACCTTTAATTAAACCAGCAGAACTTTCAGGCGAATCAAAAGAAATTAAAATCTTTAATGCATTTTTCATAATTTCCATTTCCAAGAAATCAGAATTAGCTATAGTTTCAAGTATTGCTGTTTTAAGTAATGGATCTTTTGATGAAGATAATATATTTAGTGATTCTAATCTAACTTTAAGAATTTGATTTTTATCCTTATAAATTTCTATTAACAATTCTAGTGAACCAGATTTTTGAGAATTAAAATCAGACCTTATTTTATTTAAATCATCTATTGTATATGGATCTTTAACTAGTATAATATCTTTTTTAGGAGATGAATCTTTTGATTTCCTACCAAATAATCCGCTTCTTTTTTCTTGTTCTATTGATGAACCATCATCTTCCGGATATATCAATCCAACTATTAGAATCAATTGTAAAATTATTAATATTATTTTTTTCATCTTTATATATTTGCCCGCTGTGTAGTTATCAAATATTATTCATATATGATAGCTAAATCAAGATAAATTTAAAAATTCCTTCCAGTCACCCTGCCATGATTTTCCATTATCTATACACGTTACTGTAAATTTTCCCAGCCAATCACCTAAATAAATTATTTCTTTATTATTTTCTCTAATAATTCCCGTTTGATGATAATGACCTATGCAAATAATATCATATCCTAATCGCCATTTTTGATTTGCGTAATCATAAGTATCTTTTAATATTATTTTCTTATATTGATCATGGTGATTATAATCGGAGCTAGATTTAGAAATTTTTTTTGAAAGTGCACATGTTATTGAAGGAGGAAATAAATTATATAAAAATATAAATAACTTAGACCGAATGATTTTTTTCATAATTCTGTATCCAACATCAGATTTTAAAATTCCATCTCCATGAGTAATTAAAATTTTTTTATTATTTGAATTTAATTCCAAATCTCCCTTATAAAATTTCAATCCAGTTTGGGCATTTAGATAACCAAAATCCCAAAAATCATGATTTCCTGCGACATAATGTATTTTAATATTACTATTATATAAATCTTCAAGAGCATTTAAAATACTATCATACCCAGAAGGAATTTGATTTTTATATTCAAACCAATAATCAAAAAAATCACCCCCAATAATTAAAGACCCTCTTCCTTTAGATTTGATTTTATCAAAAACTTGAAAGATTTTATCCCGTCTCTTATTTTCCTTAGAATCATTATTCATTGAAAAATGATTATCAGAAACAATGTAATATGGTTCATTCATAGTATAGAATAATTGAATTAAATTATATGCAAGTACAAATGTAAATTAATAAGAAAATGAAAAAATATAAATACATATTATTAATAAATATTTTTATTTCTGTATTATTACCACAATACGGTAAAAATATTGTACAATATGAAAATTTTGATTGGCACTTTATTCAAACTAAAAATTTTGATATATATTACTATGGAGAGGGAGAAAATCAATTAGATATCATTGCTGAATATTGTCAAGGGGCAAACAGTAAAATATCAATGTATATGGGTTGGGAATTAAAAGAGCGTAGCTCAATTATTATATATAACTCTCATAATGATTTTCAGCAAACTAATGTAGTTGATAGTTACTTACAAGAAGGCGTTGGAGGAGTAACCGAACTTTTAAAAAATAGAGTAGTTATTCCTTTTGATGGTTCTTTGAAAGAATTTAAACATGTTATATATCATGAATTAGTTCACGTCTTTATTAACGATTATATTTATGGAGGTTCATTAAAAAGTTTAATAAATAGTA
>CERI01116661.1_pt1 | contig 30086 bp, 35 predicted proteins | sample 350261 | NCBI WGS metagenome assembly CERI01 (sample SAMEA2620979, study PRJEB7988) | marine metagenome | isolation source: saline water (ENVO:00002010), including
GCTGTTACAAATAAAATTACTTCTAATGACAGCGATGTAATGTCTTTATTCTATAACAAAAACGATACCACCCGTCAGCTTCTATACGGCTCGTCTATTATGGAAATTCCAACAAGTGGTGTCTCGGGTACCACTAGCTGGGGTGGAAATCAGATTTTTACCGTAAATAATGACATTGATGCTCTTGGAGATTTGTACCTACAGGTAGGTGTAAAATGTACCACCCCACCCACTACATCTAAGTTGGGTTCGGGTGTTGTATCTTCGGGTGAAACCAAGGATATCCCCGATGGTTTCACATTTAATAACTTCGGTCTAGCTTCTATCATTGATCGTGTAGAATTTCAGGTCGGTACCCAGATCTGGCAGACATTAGAAAATGATGACATCTTAGCGTGTAACTGCACTGAGATGGGCGAGGGTGTTTTCAAGCGTTTTGGAACCCAGGCAAACGGTTTTGTAAACACAACAGGTGCAGAGTTGGATACCGCCGGAAGAACAGCTTCTATATACGAACCTAATCAGTTAAACACAGATGGTAATTCCTCGTTGCATAGCTACAAGAGTAACCCAAGTCTTGGAAATACTAACGATTCTTACAATTGGGATACCGACAGTGGTTACACTTTAGATGCTTTAGTAAATACAGGTAAATCTACTTTAGCGGGTGGTTTCCAGGAAGTTCCCGCCTCCGAAGCCAATCCCCAGAGCCGAAGCATGTTCCTTCGTCTTCCACTTCTAACTAAGACCATGGCTCCTGAGCTACAAGGGTTTACCGAGAACACTGAGAATGGTTATCTAATGGCTGCCGCTCCACACCAGTCTGTTAAAATCAAGGTATATTTCACTGATGACCTTTCTAAGGTATTCACCGACTCTCATGAGAACATTGTTCCAACTCCATCCCAGGTATCTATAGAACCAGGCAAGCTTTACGGTCGTTGCATGATTATGTGTAACGAGGAGCGTGAGATGATGAAGACACAGCCCCAGGGTCTTCCTAAGCGTCTTAAGATGACTCAGAATGTTAATAAGTCTCAGGAGGCTGGTTTCGAACAGAATTACACACTTGATCTAGACCATTTCTCATTGTATTCGTCTCACCTTATCCTTACCGTAAGCGGCGAAGCTGGTTGTGGTTTAGATAGCGCCGAGCTTAAGCTCAATTCGTCCTCTTTCTCGGGTACAATTGATGCTCAGCTATTAGATGGTACAACTGCCTCTTCGCTAGGTCTAATCTCTAACTCCCTTGATAACGTAATGGGTAATAACATGAGAGACCCTGATCAGTCGAGAAAGTCTATTTATGTCTTCCCCCTTGCGTCGCGCGCGTACGGTGGTTCGTCGGTACCCCTTAACCGTTTTGATAACATTAGACTTGTTCTAAGTTTCTCGAAGGATGCCAAGGCTACCACTGTTAACGTAACATGTGTAGGTGAGACAACTTCTCTATTCAAGGGCGGTGCTTCTTCTCTTGCTATGTATTAAATACATATCAGATACATTTATTAAATTCCCAATTTAATTCATTACATATTAACATCCATAATCTTTCATGTTCAAATAATTTCTCTCTACTTTTTAAAAGGGGAAAATAAATTAGGTACTCGGGTTTATTTAATATTTCGAAAAATTTATATAATGAATAAGAATAACTTAAAAAATTTTTCCTTTCTTTAGGGCAGTGTTTTGCGAAAGGATCTTGTATTTTGTTAAACATATCAATTAATTTATCCTCAAGTTCTTGTGAAATAATAAGTTGTTTATTTCCTGTAATTCTATGGATTATGTTAGGTATGTGTTCATAATACTTATTTAGTTTTAATTTTTTAAGAAATTCTTTAATCTTATTATATGTTATTAAACTTTTATCTGTTAATCTCTCTTTCTTTATCTCATTTATTATCATATTTATAATATCATCGGGTATATGCGTGCCTTCTCTTCCCTGTATTTGAGTTATCCATTCTTTGAAATGACTAGTTCTTTTATAACTATAAGGTTTAATAAAATCATGTGTTTCAGAAACATTCCATTCTGGTGTAGAAGAGACAGTATTATTTTCTGTTAAACCACATGAATAACATATATTCAATCCAGATGCAGTATCCTGAGATGTATTATTTCCACAGTTTTTACACGTGTATTTATTCATAGAATAGTCTATACTATTAATTTCTTCTGGGAAACATTGTTTCATATACATTTTATAATTGTCTTCGTTCTTTTTTTCCATATCCATTGACACATACTTAAAAATACCGTCATTACTACTCTCGTTATTCTCCGTGTATTCGATACCATCTATATTTTTAATAAATTCAATAGAATTAAATAAATATTCTGTTAGGTTTTCACATTTTTCTATTGAATTTATCTTAATATTTAAATTATTAATTTTTGAATCTATTTCTAATATTTCATTTTTTTTATCTACATCTATTATTTCGTTACTTTTATTCGTTTGTTTATTGTTTTTTAACATTAATAATGCGTTCAATTCCTTTTTGTATTTTGATAAATTATCTTTTTCAGTTTCTATCTTATTTATTGTTTGATTATGCTTAGCACTTATAGACATCCTAGAATCGCTATGAACCGTTTTTTTGGATAATCTAAATAAACTCATATCTATTTATTAATATCTCTAATATTAATTATTTTTTTAAACATTTTAATAAATATAAAAATAAATTTTAAATAATATTAATAAATGTTAATTAAATTTAATTCATCATTATCTTATAGAGTATTAAAAAAAATATGTAAAGTAAATAAAATAAAATATGTAAGTAAATGTAATAAATCTCAACTCATAAATAAACTTAACGATTTTAAAACAGTAACTTACATACAAAGACATTTCAGGAAAAAATTGATGAAAGATGATATATGTAATATATCATTAGAGAAATTAAGATATCCTTTTATATCTATAAAAGTCGATAGATTCTTTTTTTACTATGACTTTGATAGTTTTATTAATTACTTAGAAAAAACTGATAACTTTAGTGATCCATGTACAAGAGTAAAAATAACAGATAAAAAAATAACTGAAATTAATAAACTTATAGTTTATTATTACGGACAGAATACAACAAGGATTATTATATCACCAACCATGCAACGTGATGTAGAATTAAATATAATAACATACTGCATGTACGATATAATAAAAGAGTTAAATATAATAGAACCTCTTAATGTATGTGATTTAGATTTCTATAGTAATATTTTACCTAGAATGATTTACTATGCGAGATTTTTAATAAAAAATCATTCTATGGATGATAGTAATATGGTTCTAGAAGCATGTATTCAGAGTATATCTAGTAAGACTTCTTTGGCTATATTAATAAAAACCTACTTATCTAGATTAATTAACTTATAAATTACTAAAAAATATGAATATAAAGGAACTGTATATAAAGAGATATAAAGAACGTATGTGTGAAATATGCGATCCTAAGAAAAAATACTTGGATGTGCCATGTATATGCCATAAAAATTTTAAAACATTTTTTGAAGATTATGATAAAATAAGATCTTATAATAGTTTAGGTTCTTTTGATATACAAAAAAAATGGTCTATATCAACAATGACAATGTGTTGCAATTACAACTCTTTTATAGATTTGCAATTATATAAAGATAAATTTGTAGACAATAAAGAATCTAAGCTTTTTTATAATTGTATAAACACATATACAACAGTAAAATATCAAAATAAAAAAAGAATATCTTTAAAAATATTTAAAAATGGAAATATTCAACTTGCAGGCATATTAAATGTTATGTCAGCTACTTATGCCGTGAGAAAGATATTTAGACGACTAACTGAACTTAATGCGTTCTTAAATCCGGAAATTTCAAAAATTACAAACCTTAGAATATGTATGATCAACTCAGATTTTAAAATATCAAAAAATATTAAACAAAATGTATTATGTGATATCTTAGATCTAAAAAATGAATCTATTATAAAAAGATATTCATTTAATCCAAGTAAATATCCAGGAATAAATATAAAAATCGAAAATCCAGAAACATCAAATAAATTAACGGTTGCTATATTTAGACCAGGGAGTATTATTTTAACAGGGGGTTCGGATATAAATTTATATTTCGAGACTTTTAAATATTTATTAAATATTTTAAATAATAATGAAATATTATATTAATATGTTAACAATTTCAAATATAAATAATATATTAGATTTTTCATTTAAAGATGATAGAAACACTAGAGGTATATATAAAATGATAAATGATTTATTCGAATATAATGATATTTTTGAATCGGATAGTATAATATTAACACTTATATACCTTCGAAGGTATAAAAAATCTAATTCTATTATTAATCATAAAAATATAAAAGATCTTATTGAAACATGTATAATATTATCAAATAAATTTATATGCGATTTTGAAATATCAGGGAGAGGTCCCCTAGAACATCAGGTTTTAAATAATATAAATTGGAATCTATATGTAGATAATGAAGAATTCGAAAGTGTTAAAAGTATAACTAATTCGAATTTCATTAAATGTAAAAACGCAGTAAGTTGTTATTAAATTAAATTTATTCCTCTGTTATATCTTCTAAAATTCTATGTTCTATAGGTATTTCTTCGTGTTTAGTAGCTTCTATCTTTTTTATAGTGTTTGTAACATTACCTTCAACTCTTCTTAAGTTTTCAGATAGGATATCTATCTGTCTATTGTGTTCTTTAGAATTACTGTCTAATTTATCTCCTTTATTTGTAATAGTAATAACGGAATCATTTAATGTTTGTATTTTTTTATAGATCTTATACATAAAAAATGAACCAATAATTATAACACATAAAAACGCGATAATATAAATTATATAACTACTACCAGACGATTCGTTAATTACATCTACATCAGGTACTGGGTCTACTGTTTTTGGCATTTAATATAATATATGATTATATTTATATAATATCAACGTAAAATAATTTACTCCGGATCATCTTCATCATTAAAGTCATTAATTATATCAATACCCTTAAAAAACATAGTTCTCTTAATCATTATTCCAGAACCACGTGGATATTCTCTACTACCCTGTTGAATTACCTTTATTCCATTGTTTGTAAAAATACCTCCATAATAATCCTTTGTGAATTGTTCCTTCGGTAGATTATTTTCTCTGACATGTTCATTAAATTCTTGAGAAAATACTTTCGCTGGTATGTAAAATTTATCACCGAATACAACCTTCCCAGACTTAAGAAAGTTTTGTAGTGCATTGGTTGTTTGTTCCATATCTTCCTTATTCTCATGAAAATACCTAGGTAGTATATCCCAAATACCCCTAATACCATGCTCTCTAACAGCGGAATAATAAGCAGATATACACAATTTCATAATAACAGGAAGTTCCTTGGATAGTTTCTTATCTATAGCAGTATCTGTTTTTATAACCTTTTTCCAAAAATTTACAACAACTGTTCTTCTAGAAACACTCTCTGAATTATTTTTATATCTCATTATTTTATTCCCACCCATTGTCATATGTAAGGTCCAGTCAATTGTTTCGTCATTTTTATACTTTTCTGAATAAGTGTTTCTTCCACCTTCTACTAGAAGCTGCCAATCAGTTTGTTCCATCTTAAAATTTTCGGAAATCTCGGGTGCCAACACCATGAACTTGTTTACATGAGGTTTGATACCAAATTTAGTGTCAATATTATTTGAAATGATACCAACATCTTCCTCGTCATACCATTTCTGCAAAATCTTCATAAGAACTGTACTCTTACCCGTACCTGCCTGACCTAATAGATACAATAGACATTGCCAGTTATCTAGATCTCCAATTTTAAAACACTTTCTACCCATAAAAACACAAAGCCATCTTTGAACCTCTTCAGGGAGTTCTTGGTAATCTAAGAGGCTTTTAAAGGTTGGGCAATGGTTAATAATATTAAACCAATCTCCGATGTCATCAAAATTATTAAATACCTGATCATGGTATTTTGCAGCGACTGAAAAATTAGTTATGTAAGGATGTTTTTGTCCATAAGGAATGAAGATGTCTTCATAGTAAGGAGGTTCTCCCTCTGGTGCAGTATTATATTTTGTAATATAATTCCCGTTCTTAAATGCAAAAAGGTGTCTATCTTTTTTAAGTTCTGGTAGTTCTGGTCCCATAAACTCATTGAAGTATTTATCAGCTGAGTTTATATTTCCAGCATTTGATGTTGCATTTTTCCATTGATTAAAGTTTATCTTATGATCTGTTTTTTGATACAAATATTCTTTAATAGTACAATGTTTTTCCCATGCATGTGTATTATTACCATTTTTTATAAGAGATCTATATAGATTTCCGTTGAATTTTGAAAATCCATCTTCCGCAAACTGTTCAATCATATACAATAGAAGACACTGATATGCTGTCTTTTTAGAATCGTCTTTAAATCTAGCATATTTAAATAGAATATCTGGATCTTCATTTGATAATGAATCATGTTCTGGATCACATGTTTTATGCAACAAATACACATCTCTAATAAGTCTTTCTCCGTAGAAAATAACTTCATATATTTTATTCCATCTACCAGAATATTCTTCGTATTCTGGTACAAGTTTTTTAAATTTAGTAAACACTAATGTTGTTTCGTACATTGCTTTATCTAACTCTATTTTAAGAATACCAATATCTATCGTATCTAAATTATTCATATTTAATGAATTAAAACAACCCTTAATAATATCACCCATATTTGTTGAATCTATACTCCATTTTTTATCTAATTCTTTAAAAAATTCAAATATAGCCAATCTATCAGCATTTTTAATTTTTTCTTTTACATCATTATTCCAGCTTCTATTGTTTTCATATATAGACATCGGGTAATATAAGTTTATATAATATATTTTTTTAAGTATATTTCATAAGTATATTTTAATTAATAAATTATATTTATACACGTTAAAACCCATATAATAAAAAAGAATCTATAATTAATGAAGACCGGACTTATTTTAAAAAAGAATGGTGAAATAAATGAAATTAAAATTAAGAATACTAATTTTAGTTTAGAAAATGACGAATTTGGAGAATATAAACATTATATTAAATGTAATGACTATATTATCCTATATAATAAATTAGATAAAGACTTAAATATACATATAATTCCTTTCACAGAATATAAATTTTATGGAGATATATTAATAATTAAAATAAATAAAGGCAACGACATTAATAATCTAACAAAAGATAAATACATTAAAATTATTTCTAAAATTAAAATTGAAGAAAACGATATGTACTATAGTTCAGAAGATATGTCAGATATAGAAGATAGACCATTATTTAGCTTTTAGTGTTTTTACAGTACTTGTTTCCCTTCCTTCTATATAAATGTAATTATGTAGATACTTAGATTTTTCTTCTAGATTCATGTCCGTGATATTATCAGAATCTTCTGAAAAAAATTTATATATCCTATCATATGCATCACCCTTGGTAACTGTCTTGGTGCTTTTAGTTTCTTTCATTTCATAAGATGCATCATCCGTATTACACATATCCAATTTATTACAATCCATAAAATTAATAACCTCTTCTTTTTTAGTATCTTTCATTCTATTTAGTTCTTTTATTTTATCCTGATAAGGTTTCATTTTAGCTTTCAATTCTTTTATCTGTCTTTCTATGTTAGTAAATTCTGTAATATCTTTTTTGAAAAATTGAATTTCTTCGTCTGTAACGGCTAGCATTTAATTAATTATTTTGGATTTTTTTAAATTAATTAATATATATAATTCAAATATTAATACTAAAATAAATAACAAAAGTAATATACAATAAATTTTAACAGGAAATACTGCAATATGTACTATATTTTTGAGTTCTTCTTTGGTTTCATTATTTAATATTGATGATATCATCTTTTTAATATATTATAAATGTATTTATTTTAATCATCTAACGCTTCATTTTCTAATTCAATGTCGTTTTCGTCTAAGGAATCATAACACTCTACATCGAATTCGTCACCCCCTTCTTCAGAATCATCACTATATTCATCTTCACCGTCGTCGTCGTCTCTAATAATATAAACTGAACTATATTTATCAACTGAATTTATAGATGTCTTTACTTTATTTTTTCTAGTTTTTGATTTATAAATGAAGTCTGATTTTACAGATTTAATATAATCTGGTTTAGATTCTAATCTTTTAACAAGCTGTTCAATACTTTCTTTGTTTAGAAAAAATGGTTTATAATGAAGTTTTCTCAGATTATAGTTTATTAATGATATATAATTTGAAATGTTAACTGGATAAATCTCAGCTATTTTAAGTAAATGAATATTCGATTCGATTTCTTTTCTACTTTTTTTATCGGAGTCTAAGTTTTCATATTTTATGTATTTCTCATGTTCTTTTTTTATAATTATAGGACTATCTATAACTATCCCTGTTTTTAATATTTTTTTATTATAAAAATCACACTTAGATTTCTTTTTCCCATCAATAAGATATAAACCACATTTAGAAATTAAAACACACTGATAAAAATCCCCTTCTTTTTCGAGAGTTTGGTATACAAAATATTTAACCCCACAATTGCAATACATATCACTATTATATTTAACTTGTTTATATTTATTCTAATTACAATGTTAAAGCCATATTAACAGATACGAATACGATAATAAATGTATTAATACAACTTGCAATTATAGCTCTATTTTTTATTGTAAGTAAATGTACAATCTGTGAGAAATAAGATAAGCTTTCTACTCCATATGTAGGAACAATTTGTTCAGATGTAGCGAAAGGAAGAACTGAGAATGAAGATAATATATTTAATAAAACTGCTATCATAGAAGCTATCAAACATTTATTAATAATATTTGGTGAGGTATTTATCATTTATATAATAAACAATATATTTAAAGTTAAAAAAAATAATTAAAGATATGAAGGGTAGAAAATGTCAACAAAGTGATGACCTTAAAAAAAAACTAACAGTTACACCTTTTATACCCGGAGCCCCCGTTGCAATAAATTATTGTCTTTATAAGATAGATATAAAAGATACATTAAATGTAATGTACATACCAAAATATTTTTCTAAAGAAGGTGATCTTATAGAAAATAAAGTAAATTTACGCGATTTTAAGATAAAGGGAAGTCCTAGAGATTATCAAAAGGAAGTGATAAATACTATATACAGAGAACTGTTATCAAAAGAATCTTGTATAGCATGTTTATATACAGGTTGGGGGAAAACATTTGCAGCTCTTTATATAGCATCACTATTGGGTGTAAAAACCATAATTCTTGTGAATAAAGAAACTCTTTTAGAACAATGGAAAGAACAGATAATAAAATTTTTAGGAGTTATACCTGGTATAATACAGGGTAAAGTTATAAACACTAAACCAGATATATGTATAGGAATGATTCAAAGCATTTCTATGAAAGAGTATCTATATGATACATTTAATGATTTTTCTCTTTCTATTTGGGATGAAACACATCATTATTGTTCTAAAGTATTTTCATATGCATTTTATAAAATAGGATCAAAATACAACCTAGGTTTAACAGCTACTTTAAAACGGGCGGATAAATTGGAGCATACACTTAGCTGGTTCTTAGGTGATGTAGCAGTGAATGTAGAATTACTTTTAATAGAACCTATTATAAAGGTTTATACATTTTATGAACACCCTGTTAACACTATCAAGTATTTACCAAATGGTAAAGTAAATAGTGCTGCAAGTATAACAAATGTAACAGAAATCAATTGTAGAGATTCTCTATTAACACGTCTTATAGAAGAACATGCAATGGAAAAACGTAAAATACTTGTGTTGTCAGATAGGAAACGTCATTGTGAAAAAATTGCACATGATTTGAAGTGTACATGTGAAAAATACACAATTGGTTTATATTATGGGGGTATGAAAAAAGAGGAACTAAAACTTTCAAATAAATGTGATATTATAGTTGCAACATATCAAATGGCTTCAGAAGGCTATGATAATCCAGAACTTGATACATTAATTTTAGCATCTCCTAAATGTAATATAGAACAAGCCGTTGGGAGAATACTAAGAAAAATAAATAAAAATACACCCGTTGTTATAGATGTAAATGATAGTATTAGTATATTTAATAATTGGAATAAAAAAAGACTATCATTTTATAAATTAAAAAAATTTAATATAACTTACCCCGAACATAAACAATACATGGTTAAAGAATGTTCTGATTTACCGGTTGAATATCTATTTCGCGATATTGGCGAAGTTTAACATATCAGATGATATTCCCCTGGGTTCGAGCGGCTGAATGTATCTTTGAATATTTCTTTCACCACTGTTTCTTGAAAATGCGCTCATAAAATCATTACCAGCCGATAAATTTGTAGCGGTATTTATTTCACTTACCTGCTGTATATGACCTGTATTATGTACACCATTATTCATTGATTTAGAAAGTCTTTTTTGTCTACGAGTCTCCATGGCTTTTATTTTATCATTATATTCTTCTTCTTCCTCTTCGTCACCACCTGGATCAATTTCAATATTTTTACCTATTATAGGGGCTTTCCTTGGTTCATTCTGTGAGAATCCCGATGGGTAAATACCGTAATATCCACCAGTTGGGTCAATTTGACTTCCCTGACCTATCATAGGGGCTTTCCTTGATTCACTCTGCGAGAATCCTCTTGGGTGAATACCGTAATATCCACCGAAATCATTACCCCCGTTCATCTTTTTATTCATACGTTTATAATTATTTCGATGTCTTACATTATTACTAAACATAAATTCTTTATGGTTATTATTAACTTCTCTTTTTGAAACTCTCGTATTATTCATTGGGGTTGGAGCAATACTCGGTTCTTTAATAAACACCTTCCAGCCTACATAACCTACTATCACTACAAAGAATAAACCTAAGGCAATCCACATCGCGTACCCTCCTAGTATTTGCCCTCGTGTAGTACCTCCGGAATCTACTGGTGCACTTTTAATGCTATTAAGCTTGTTTTTTACACCCGCCAATTTTGATGCTCCACCTGCCGCCATACTTGCCATTTTTGCTGCCGCTAATACTGGTAGGACCATTTTATATTTATGATAAAGTAAATATATTTATTTTTAATTAAATTAAATATCAAAGTAAATTTCTTCAGTTCTCATATTTAATTCGGTAGTATATTCTTTTATTTTAATATAGGCATGAATTAATAAAATAAAACACAATAATAATACTGCTCTACAATTAGTTGAACTAAAGAAATCGTATAAGTATTTCATTTAATATATAATGTATATAATTAAATTTAATTTAAATGGGTAATGAATAAATAATTGATATAATAAAGGCAGCGATTACAGCTGTTAAGGGCTCAATTTGCCCTAAAATATAATAATATACAAGTGAAACCATGAGCCCTGATAAACCGTCTGCTATGTAAGATTGTATTCTAGGCATAATCTGATAATAATATTTGTCTAAGTGTGGGAACAACCCAGAATATCTCATAGGAATTCCTATTAAAGCGCTAATACAGAATATTACAAAAAAATTAATTAAACTGGGCTCAGGATTTCCAGAATAAACGGCATAAATAACAGCATACGTTACAGCACCTACAAAACCGGCTATAAGAGAGGCTGCTAAAGGTGTATGCTGTTTAAAATATTCTCTAATTCTAGTCGCTCCTCCTAAATAAGGGGGTAATAAATTTAAAGCTAAATCAAAAACACCTGTTATTATAAATGATAACACTAACCCATATAATAATTCCCTGTTCATTTAATTATAATATATAATAATATAATAATAATATAATAATATATCATAATTAAATATAATGAAAAGCTTTAGAGAAACTATTTTACACCTGAGAGAAAACGAATACTATATTAAACTTATAAATATACTCGTAGTAAACGGCTTATTAGATATATTTGAAGAAGAACTTAAAGATGGTAAAATAGATTATTTACCTCTTATTTTGAATTTAATGACATTTTTACATACACATAAAAGATTATTTAAAGATTTTACACCCGATTCTATAGAAAATATTATAATTATATGCGTCGATGAGTTATTAACTAAAAAGTACAATATAGAAATAGACGAGAAACAGTTATACATGACTATTCAGCTTCTTAAAAATACAGAAATGTATGAAACTATATACAGAGGAGTCAAAAGTATGATGATGAAATTATATTATAAATTAAAAAAAATATCTTGTGGGTGTTACTCTAAACCTGTTATTAAACTGGAGCGAGACAGTATTTAAGAACACCAAGATTTGCTACATTGTATAAAATTGTAAGTGGATAATTAGTTTTTAGATAAATTTCTACAGTTCCGCATAAGTTAGTTGATTTTGTAAACAGTTGGATATATTTAATGTTATATAAACCACTGTTTTCATTTTTTTTATCTGATATTTTATCATTTGTTTCGTTTATAGTAATACTCTGTTCTGCAAAATCACCTTTGGCTATCATAGTCATATTATCCGAGTTAGTTTTTATTTCTATTTCAGATGATATATTAGAAAGATCTGATATATAAGTTTGAAAGTCTGATGATGGCATTGTAATATATGAATCAAAATGAATATCTGGTATATTATATATTTTTTCGTCCATATCTAGTAATTTTATTTTACTCCTAATTACCGATCTTTTATCACTGTTCTGAGATATCAATAACATATTAGTTGGATCTGATTTTAATATAGTAAATGAAATAGTATCCGTGTTTTTTATACCCTTTAATATCTTAAACACTGATGCCAAACTTATACCCATATTTATAGAATTTTCACAAATGTATTCTTCAAATTTTTCTGAATTCAATATGAGATTAACTATAGCAATACTTGTTCCATCAATCGCTGTTAATTTAAGTCCACTTTTGTCCGCTTTAAAATTAACATCCGATAATATGTTCTTTAAAGATTCAAATAAAATTCGTATAGCATTTGTTTGGACAGTTTTGAATGTAAATATCACATCAGAATTATTAGAAGACATTATTCTGAAATAACATTATTTGTTTATATTAATTTAAGATAAATAGATTAAATTATTGGTTCATTTCCTAAAGTAATTTCTGGTCATCTCTTGGGTCTACAGCAGCGTGTCTTTTCCATACTACATAGTTACATGGAAGTTCTTTTTGTATAATTTTTCTACCATACAATTTAGTTTTATTAGATATCATTATAAATGTCCCCTCTTCAAAATCAAATTCATCATAATCGGGGTGTTCTCTTAAAGCATCTTGCAGTTTAATAGGTTCCTCTCTATCCGCATAGAAATTACAAAGAGGACCTAAATAAGGTCTAATATAATCAGTTACATCGCGATTGTTAAGAAACATAATATCTGGATAATAAATGTATTTTTCGGGTTCTATGTTAAAACTATAAATTGGAAATTCAATGTCCATATGTCTTGTAATATATTTCATTAATTTACCATTAAACATATACTTAATAGTTATATAATCTATCTTATTCATTTCGTTTTTATTTTCAATCTCATCTAAAGTTGTTTCTCCCAAACTTTCAATTTCCCCATTTTCATAGCTAATTACATAACACAAAAGAGTATATTCATCATCATATCCATTTCTCTCATCGGGGTCTAAACTTTTTTTATCATCTACATTAAACATAAATTTATTAAAAATAACAGTTGTAAATTGAGATAAAACCCATGCAACGGTAACACCATATAAAAACCACATATAATAATAAAAAATATAAAGAGTCTTTAAATATATTTATAAATGACTGAAAATATTGATAATAAACCTAAAAAGAGAGGTCGGAAAAAAAAATTCGAAACTACGCCATTTAAGAGTAATTTTATAGAAGAAATACCTGTTGTAACCCCAGTTATAGAAACACAAAAAATAAATAACGATGATTATAAAACAAATAATCTAAGATTTGGTAACATTTTTATTGAGGTTCATGATAAAGAAACTAGTAAGACTAATATAACTAATTTTTTTGTAGATAATACTAACGAAAGTTGTATGCTAACAGTTTCTGATGAAGAAGATGTTTGTAATTTTAAATCTGATAAATCTAAAAAAATAACTCTTTATAATACAGATAATAAAGCATGTATAAAACATGATTTAAAATGTTATAATTGTCATCATTTTTTTACTGATAAACCATTCTATATGCCTATAGATTATTGCAATAAAACTAATAGATATAAACTATTTGGTAATTTTTGTTCTCCTAATTGCGTAAAAAGTTATTGTATAAATGATAAGATTTTTCAACATAAATGTTATTTAGTTGGACAGTTCTATAGAAAATTATTTGGTCATGATTTTAATATAACGCCAGCTCCATCTATTTTAAATTTAAAAGATTATGGAGGAACTTTAACTATAGAACAATTTAGAAAATCATTCTATAATAATAGTAGATATACATTACTTAATTTAAATTCAAAGCTTGTTTACTTTTGATATAATTTAAAGGCTATAAGAGCTAAAACTATAAGAATCAATAACATAAAATTTTCTATTTTATCCAACCTTTTAATGATAATAGAATGTCTTTTGATTTCATTTTCATAAATTGTTTTAAGAGTATTACTAAGTGGATTATAATGTTTAGATTTATTTATCCCAGAATGTGGTTTATTATCAGGGGATATATTGGGATTCTGAGTCTTAATATTGGGATTCCGAGTCTTAATATTGGGATTCTGAGTCTCATTCTCATTTTTTTGAAACCGTGATTCAATACCAAAATTTGAACCCGTTACAAGACTTGGGTTGTAAGAATATAACGAATTATTACGATTATTTTGAACATTAGAATAAAATATAGTCATTTGTTTTTTATTTATAATATACAAATTATTTTATTATTTAATTAATTTTAAATATTTTCCTGACAACATCTCTGAGGAACTGGTACACCATTTTCATCAAGACCATCCGGTTTTGTTCCACATATACCATTACCACCACATGTTACATGGCAACCACCAGACGATAGATTAAATCCATTGGGAGCCATACTATAACCAGCTGGACATTTTTCATTAAGACCAACTAGGGTTGTTTTTCTCTGGATGTCTTCACGGGGTAACATTCTACGCATCGAACCCTGTACACCTATAGCATTTTTAAGCTGTGTAAGAGATGTTTCAACTGTGGCACCGGTAACAGTAGTAGTTCCAGTGGCGGTTCCTACCGGATGTGCATTGCAAGGTTTAATAAGAAGATAAATTATTGCAGCGACTGCAAATGCTAAAAGTAATTGCATATTAGATTCTTTCATTTTATTTTAATATAAATATTTTTTTTATAAAAAAAATAATTAAAGATTTATAGCTCTTTTTCCCCTAGGATTAATAGTTACTTCCTTAGATGTTTCAACTGTTCCTACAGATGATGCATCATCAGCCCTTTGAAAGACATTCGATAAATTCAAAGAAGGACCAGTTATTTCTGAAGTTGATACATTTGATACATGAGGATAAGATTCCTTAGCCACTGCAGAACTAATATTTTTCATTATTTCCGCAGACTGAGTATCATTCAAGCCTCTTGGTATAGCAGAACTAAATAGTGTTTTAGTTGTATGGAACATAAATGCTCCTCCTACCAATGTAACCAAAAGTTGTAATTCAGGTGGGAGATCTGCTCTACTCTTATACTTATCATATAATTTTTCAAATACTGTATTATAATCATCAATATTATCCATAACAGACTCTGACCACCCATCTAATTTAGCTCCAATTGGATCATATTTATTATTTGCTATCTCCAAACCGTATACAGCGGCCAATAAAATCTTTTGTTGTAATTTAACACCTGCATCCTTTTCAGCATTTGACTCGTGTAATTTTAATTCGAATTTTAATTCATCTAGTTTAGACGACATGGAGTATTTTTTTGTTAATTCTACACCCCTTTTTTCAAGTGCTACAAGCTGTAGTAAAATCTTTTGCTTTTCCTGTTTGGAGTTTTTAGTTTTAGATTCACTAGCTGAACTGCTTTGAGATGAAACATCCGAATAATCATCTGACCCACTCTCACTACCACTCTCACTACCACTCTCACTACCACTCTCACTATCAGATTCTTCCTTTTTACGATCTTTTGTTTTTGAATTATTTACAAAATTCTGATAATCATCTGGATTGAATTTAGTTTTTGACTTTAAACTGGGTTTTATTTTACCTAATTTCTTCCTTTGTTCGACAGGTTTTGCTTCTACTGTACTACCCGATGATATAGACTCCTGGTCGGTATCTTTAACTATATCTATATCATTTATTCTTAAAGTATTATCTAATTTAACAACGGGTCTTACAGAATCTTCTGTTACTAACTTAATATTTGGAACACTTGCGCTCATACTATATTTAGTATTAATATTTTTTTTAAGTACTTGGGAACGTGAAAATAAAATATTAACAGGTCCATTTATGTTCTGTTTTTTTATAATTTCATTCATATGATATCCATAAATTTTAGTTTTAAATTAAACAGTTTAAAACTAAATTTTATTATTATAAAAAATGATACAAAATAATATAAGATATGGTAGTGGGGTTCTTTTTTATTGCAAATCTCTCGATAATACACCTTACTTTTTTTTAGGAAAGGATAAAGACAACCGATGGTCTAATTTTGGAGGAGGTGTAGAGTTATCAGATAAAGGAGATCCTGAAAATACTGCATCTAGAGAAACATGGGAAGAAACGCTTGGGTGTGTAGGAGATATAACAGAGATTAAAAAAATTATTAAAATGAGTCGTTGTATAATTTCAAAAACTCCATCTGGGAATAAATATTATATGTATATAGTAAAAATACCGTTCAGTAATGTATACAGAGATAGATTTATTTCTACTAAAAAATTTTTATCAAATGTAGTAACTGATAAAAAATTTTTAGAAATACTAGATGTTAAATTACTATCATTAGAAACGATAAAATACTCAATCGATTATAACAATAAAAGAACATTTGTTAGACTAAGATCTAGTTTTGAAAAAACTATTCAAGACAATTTTGACGAAATATATAAGATTATAAAAAATTAGGATTATAATTATTATCATTTAAACTCTAAATAAATTACTGAACATTGTATAACCTTGTTATATCTTGTTGTATCGAGTGTATAGGAGTATAATTTGTTATTTCTCTATCGGTGTCAAACATATTAGTATTTCTTAAAACTTTTCTAGGAATAATTCGTGCAATACCCTTTTCCTGACTTATTATTTTAGGACTATTTATATCCTTATGTGAATTTGTTATATTATTTTTAGGGGCAATGTAATTAAATTCTCTGGTATGTGATTGTGTGTATTGACTACCAATTGAAAATCCGGGTATATTAGTCATGTCTATTATTTTATCATCTGGTTTAATACTCATTAATGCAGGTTTTTCTGTTTTATCAAATTCAAAACCTCTATCTTTATTTACCTGTCTTTTTATTAAAGGTCCTGGTTGTAAAGTTCTTGTTTTTTGTCTAATAGGTTCGTATGTAATTATATTTTTTCTCGGTAATACATTTATGATACCATGGTCTATTTTATCACCCTCTATTTGCATTTCATGTTTTGAATATCTGTTAAGTTTGTTTAATGGTTGTTGCCACTCATTTGGGAAATTATTATAATCCATTTATTATTATGTTATATTTTATTTTTATTTAATTTATAAATTCAGATGTTTTTTTTATTAAATCTTCCATGGGATCTATTTTTATATCCTTTGATATTAGGTTTGATGCATCTTTATCGTTCATAGAAACATTTATGTTTGGTTTAATCTTGATATTAGTATATGAATATATTGCATTATTTTTCTTCATTCCATAACGTTCACCTGTTTTTGTTCTATCAACAGTATCTATAGGTACAAATTGTTTTTTAGCATTTGCCGTAGCATTTCTTATCATCGATACAACCTGATTAATTTCTTTATTACTTTGTTTATTCTCTAGTTCGTCGTAAGTTTTATCTTTTCCAATAAAAACACCTACAGTTTGTTCCCCAGAAGCCTTTTTTATTTTAGGTCCAGCCATTTTAGTAACATTGTTTTGTTTATCACCTGCTGTAATATTCTTTAATTCTTCACCTTTTAATGGATGATATAAATTATAAGGAAGCCCTGCATTAACTGTTTTATTGTCTGGCCATTCACGTTGAGACGATGCTCCATGCCATTCATAAGGTCTTTTAGTACCAACAGACGATACATTTTGAGAATCGAAGTCTGTTGTTATAATTCCAGAGGTTAACCCATTATTTTTATATCCTTTTTCATTAGAAACTATATTACCAATCGCATTATATTGAGTTTTTTTTCCATTTTTTTCTTGAACTATTCTAGCCGCAAGTTCATCAGCCGACATTTCATTAATATCTAAATCTTCCTTTTCAGTAAGATTAGTTCTGAACATTTTTGGTAACCTTAATAATTCGGGGTCTGTTAAATTTGGAGATTTATACACATTAATATATATACCAATGAAGGATAAAAATACGATAAATATTACTACTGACTGCAGTTCCATTTATTTATATGGATATATTTTAATTTAATTTAATTTAATTCAAATTACAATTTCTTTTCTGCATGTAGGGCATGTATTTGATTTTTCAGTCAACCATTTTTTAATACATCTATTACAATAAATGTGATCACAGTTTAATTTAATATTGTCCTTCATGTTTTCAAAACATATACTACAATTTGTTAATTCGTTACATTTTTCTAATCTTTCAAAGTTTTCGTTAGAAATTATGGGTTTTGAAGCATTATATTGTTGTATATCAATATTATTTATCATTTCAATAACCCGTTGAACTGAAAAAAATGTATGAATAGAGTCAAATTCTGCTATCATATCAAAAATATTATTATCATCAAATTGCTCTTCTAATCTAATAGAATATTCTGAATCACTCATCTGATTTATAGATAACTCGCTTGTTAAAGGATCTCTCCTAACTTCATATGTTCCTACATTAGATTGCATAAACATTATATAATTATATAGATACATAATATAATTATATATTGATTTAAATGTGTTATGTATTTTAATTTAATTTAATTTAAACCTATAATGTTCTCATCCTAGCATTTCTATTCTCTAAAACAGATGGATGAGTGTCTCCATTTCTAGTTGGAGTGTCTAGTATAGCGATGTTTTTACTTGGGGTACTGAAGGGTGTGCTATATTTATTACCAATTCTCGGAGCTACGGAGTATATAATTTCATTATCGTCAGTTGATGTATCTTCAATAAGAGAGTATGGTTCAACTTTAGGAACTGGAATATTTTTAAACATATTAAATATATTAGAATCTCTTAACGAGTAATCTAAAGACCCTTGTTTACTGGGTACATCTAATACATGACTTATCCCGTTTTGATGGGAAACTTTATTCATAACTTCTATACGTCTAACTACTGGACTAGTTTTATTAGCGGAGGACAAAGAATTTATGTGTGTATAATCTAAACCACTATAATTTATGTTATTATCTCTCATAGGTTTATGTTCTATTAAAGGATTTAACGTATTTATATCACTAGTGTAACTCATAACGTTTAATATAAATATACATTTTATTTTTATTTAAATTAATTTACACCGGAGATAAATTTTTATTAACAGTATTTAATTGTTTAACAGTCCCCGTAACAATTTGGTTACCAAATATTTTATTTTCAGGCTTTTTCACAATATCATCGGTTATCAATTTAGGGGTTTTATTTCCATTCATAATGAATCTATGTTTAATACTTTCGGTGTCTAATGTAGGATGATTAATTAAAAATGAATTCTTAGTGTTAGTGTTATAATCTTTTAGTAGTTCTTTCCCTCTATTTGTAAGTCCACCTTTATCTTCCTCGCTTGAAAAATCTGTAGGTAAATTCATTATAGTTCTAGATTCTGAAGAATTAGATGAATTAAGAGTTAAAAAATAAATACAAACAGATAATAATATTGAAAACATACCAGTTGATAATATAACTTTATAATCGTCTGGATATTTTATCGCTGCAAATATTGTAGATATTATTATAAGTCTTGTGAGAGAGTTGTATTGCTGATTTTTATCTTTTCCGTAGAGTGGATTTATTGAAAGTGAATTAAATATTGCACATAAGTCAGTAAACCAATACGATGTCATATTTAATGTATGTTAAGAATTTAATTTTGTTAAAAAGTCTGTTGAAAATTTTTTATTATGTAAATCAGATATTTCTGTTTTATAATCTAAAATATTACAATTTCTAATTCTATTAAATTCAGACGGTGTTTTACTTATTATAAGTTCTCCTATTAAAAAAAGAGACTGTATATAATCCCATATAGCTGTTTTAGTATTATCACTAAGTTCGTTCCAGTATTTATATATTCCAATGTCTATAGAAAAATTATTAATCCTGTTTTTTATAGTTTGATTATTTATAAAAAATGCTTCATTTCTATCTTTAATTTCGTTTTTATAATCTACGCATCCAGCCATAAAAAGACTGGCTGGTGTTGAAGGTGATGTAATTTTTAAAAGAACAAAAGCTTTTTTATATTCCACTAGAGATGGATCATTGTATTTATTTATTATTTTATCAATAAACTCATTAAACAACGTATTGAATTTATTAATATTTGTTTCCATTTTATGTAATATTATATTTATACTTTAAATATATTTAAATAATAAAATATTTATTTATATTAAAATTACATGTCAGGTAATGTTAAAATAAATGGAGTAAATATGTTTATAAATAAACTTGAATTTAAAGATAAACAAATTGAAATAATAAATTTAAACACCCTTAAAACAAAATTTAAATTAGATGAAGATGATATAGGTTTTTATAAGCTAAGTCTATATATAAAAAATGTTTATGATGATGGAACAATAACAGAAAATTACAACCGACCTGGAATAGGACCAATAGAAGTTGGGACGTATTGTTCAATCTGTCAGAGATTAGGGGATTCAAATCATGAAAACAATTGTGATAGACCAAGAGATGAAAGTTTATTTTTAACACTTGGTGGTTTTAGAGATTATATATTAAATGATCCCGGATATTCAGGTGATTATTTATATATTAAAGAAGCGTTTTTAAAAAATAAAATAACAGATGATATTGTATCAGAATTATTTAATTTGGATGAGGATGATGAGATAATTGTAAAAGGTGGAAAAATAGATATTGAAGCCCATGAAAATAAAATGACAAATATAGAATACGAGGGACGTGTTAAAAAGAGAGGACCTTCTAAATTACCGCCTAAAACTACTACGACTCAATTCTTAAATAATTTAATAATATCTCACGAGATAGATGGACATAAAACATCGATAAGAATAAGTAAAAATGGTCTCATAAATATTATAAATATCAATACAGACCCTATTAAGAAGGATTTGTTACTAAATGAACTTATAAAAAGAATTAATTCTAGTGGAGCAGTTAATTATGAAGCCTTTAGTGAAATAACAGGAGAAACTGAAAAAATTTATAAAATTATACCAGGTATTAGTTATATTCATTCTGCTTCAGGTCAATTTACTATTAAAAAAATTATACCCGGAAAAAATCAGGTTAATTTTATAGAATTAAACGACTTTATTAATCCTTATGATATAAATGGTAAAATAATAGAATCTCCTATTAACACAAAAATAAAACGAGCCAGAGATGGATCTCCTATAGTTTTTTATAAAGGTCTTAAAATAATAGAATGGGAATATTATTCACCTAGAGAAACTAGAAATGAAATAATGACAAAAGAATATATCAAAATCATAGTAGTTCCAATAGAAGGACTTAAATTAACTGCTATAATCAATAAATACGGTTCCGTTATGTTAAATATATCTAAATGCACTTTAAAACAAAAAAACGATGGTTTATGTGGTAATAAAAACTCCGATATATCTATAGAATTATTTGATAAATTAGAAAGAGTTATAAATGAAATGTTCGATGAAAATGAAGATCTATTTGTAATTACTAGTTTATCAGGTCCTGAAAAACAATTAAAAGAATATAATACAGTTTCTGGTTACGCTCCTAATGGTAGAATATGCAGACTTACAAGAACGAGAAAAACCGGAGATGATCCTAGAAATTTTTCTGAATCTATGAGACCAGAACCATATTCATGGTCTGGGACATGCCCAGATCCAAATTATCAATATTTAAAACCTGAAGGTGTTTTCGACCCTGATGATAAATTGTGGTATCCTTGTTGTGAAACAAAGGACAGCAAATCCATAGAAAGAATGAAAGAATATCTTAGAAATGGATTTCCAGGTAAAGACGATTCTAAGAGATATGATTTAACAAATGAAATAGATTACGGTTCTGGTATATTAGTTCCAAATAGTAATTTACCAGATTCAATAGCAAATGTTAAAATAAACGGAAAATTTGAGAATGTTAGGGTTATTGGAAAACTGAGTGCCCGAGAAGGTGGTGGAAAAAAAGCCAACAAATATAAAGTAGAGTATAACGGTGAAAAAATAATAGTTAGTGGAGAGGATTTTGAAAGAGATTCTCGTATATTTCCTGGATTAAATTCTTTTAATAGAGATTCTTTATTATCTTGTATATTCAAAAATTTAAAAATAAATAATCTAAAAATAACTGAACAGGGTAGATTAGAAAAGAAAACTACAACCATTATGAATGAAAATAGTATTAAATTAAACACGGATATATTCTTATCTAAGATAAACCCTAAAAGTCTCTTAAAATATTACCCATTTACATATCATACAATACCGATGTTAATTATAAACCCATTTGACGTTAGAAAGATAAGTTCCGACGGTAATAAATTTTATCTCGTATTATCTCCACAGAATAATTTTTATATAAATGATAGATTATTGTCTGTTAATTCAGATATATCTGATACATTTAGAGACACTATTATATTTGAAGGGTATTTGAGTTATAATGATATTCTAGATAAGAAACAATACGAAATAATAGATATTATATATAATAATATAGACATCAGAGACAGAACGTTAACGGAAAGAAATAAAATAATATCAGATATATTTAAATCTGATAGATTTTCGTCGGTAGTAGACGAAATAATAATATTACCAGATGAGTATAGTAATATTATATCGGGATCATATGAAATAATAAATTCTAACCCACGAAATAAATTAGTGTTTAAACATGATAATAAAACAATAGTGTTTGGAGATGAAGACAACTACAGAGACACTATTGTGTTACAAATTCTTGAGATATCTAAAGAGACTATAAAATTTGGTTACGATTCTAAAGAGATAATAGACAATAATGATTTAGATTTCCTAAGAAATTATACATTTTTAAAAAGGAATATTCCAACTGGAATAAAAATAGGTGATTATTATAAACTTTCTATAAATAGAGATAGTAAAGGAAATGTAGTAAATAATAGGATTTTAAATATAAAAAAAAGAGTAAATGTAAATCCAACAACTATTATGAAAACATTCGATGAAGTAATGAACATATTACTTGTTAAATTTAGTCCAATTAATTCCGAATATTTTAATTCTAATTTAGATTGGGTTTTTAAAGATGGATTTTTACGTTATGATGGAACAGATAACTTAATATATTCTAAGATTTAATTAGATTGGTGATAAACACAAACAATTCATTTATGTTTATATTATTCTTTAAAAGTTCTATCTCAATTTGTCTTTTTCTTTTAGGTTCCTCATACTCTATAAAATTTCTATCAACAAAATTACCATCGGATATTAATGTAAAATCTACACGAAACGAATCACTCGAATCTTGATAGGAAGTTCTCTGTTTTAAGTAATACTTCCCAGAAGTAACATAATCAGTTACTCTAGTTTCAGTTGAAGTAGAAATTCTTATGTCTTTTTCCCATAAATTAGACATATCTATATTTATATCATTATTTCTCTTCTTAAGTATTGAGTCTAAAAGAATAAACTTTTTGAAGTCATTTGAATAGATGTGTCTAGTTCTGATACCCGGTAGTTCGTCAGAATAAGAATCAACATAATATTCAACAGTCTTTTTCATTTTGTAATCGTTTATTTCTTTAATAATTCTATTGTATATATCATCATCTATATTAGGATTGAAATCCCCTTTATAATTAATTTTTCCTAAACGCATTTCAACTTCGATATCCTGAGAACCTATTCGGTTAAATTGTTTTTGTATATTTTTTATATCAGATGGGTCTAAAATTTGAGTCATATTAGAAGTTGAGATACATCTAAGGAGACTTGCCCTGGATGAATAAGATAGTATTTTTTTTAATTCATCCATAGTAGAACCTTTCCCAAGTTTTGAAAAATAATGAATGTCATTTATATCAATTGGGTTTTCAACACTTCTTATTACGTTTAGAATAGTTCTCAATGAATTTGGGGTGTTTTTATCACGTCTAACATTTTTAAACTTAAAGTTATTTCTTGATATCACTTGAAATTCAACTATTGAATTATTTTGTACATAATCTGGTACATCAACTGTAACATCTTTAAATGAGTCATATGATTTTTTAGCCCAATTTCGAAGTATACCACCCTTATCTTGAAATTTAACAGTTGTTCCGCGGCCGGTTTTTACAATCATTAAATCTATAGTTTGTTCATCATTTGGCTTCCATTTAAACTGTGTTGTATCAGGTTTGTTCCAGGGACCTATATTATAAAGAGTATCTGCTGATGTAAATATGAGTCCATCTAGTGTAATTTTTTTGCTTACGAAAGTGTCTGTAGTTTTTTTATATTTTTCTTTTACAATATTATAAAAATCTTTTCGGTGTTTTATTAGTAGTTTTTGAAGTTCTCCGTTTTCTGTTGATGTATATAATTTTTCTTTGTTCATTATATTATGAAGAAAATATATAGGTTTTATCTCTACATTAAACCAGTTCTTATTTTTAAAAGACGTTAACAGTAGAGGCTCCTCGTTATTAAATTTACCGGGCATAATTAATTTATAAAGTATATCATATCTGTTTATGTAGGGCCATGGTTGTGTTCTAAGTTTCCCATCTTCGGGTACAGTCATTGATGAATCTTGACCTATAATTCGTTCTCCATCTATTACATCTATGTTATTAGGTGCATATAATACATCAAAAGCCATAAATGAAACAGCTTTAGTCCTGTTGATTTCTAACCATGGATAACTATTGTTATCTCTATCGAAAAATACAACTTCACCGTCTATTAACATCTCTCTAGAGTCTACAGGATCTAAACTATCCTGAGATGAGTTTCTCACTCTATATATATTTGTATTCCTGTCTATAAAATACACCATTCTACCCCCCTTAACATCTGATATAGTTGTTATGTACATTAACATTCTTGTTCCATCTACTTTTTGTGTTACGGTATATTCACTTTTACCATTTGGTTTTTTAGTATTTATAATAGACATATCTTGTTTTTCCATTGTTACAGGAAGACCTCCTATGAATTTTTTCATATCATACTTTTCATTTCTTGCAAGAGAATTTTTAACCAGTTTTTCATAACCCTTGTATACTTGTTTATGAGTCTCGTCCTGTAATAATTCCATACTTATTAGTTAATATTATGTTATATTTTTAATATGGTTTATTTTCTGTAAAATTTATTTTTAAATTTAAATTTTAATTTTTTCATTTTCAGTTTAGGGTACGCCCAAATAGCTATATTATATAAAGTGTACATTCCTAATAGTATAAATAGATAATCTATGTATATTTTACAGTGATTATAATTGTATATGTATTTCCACCCAGATGTGTCTTTGTCTAATTTAGTTAATATTAAAAATACTTTCATTGGTTGTGTAGTTATGTAACCTACTGTCTTACCAAAACTACTTCCTTTACCCCAGTTAGCTTTATTATCTGTTTCTGGAAATAATTGAACTATCAATGGATCTTTATAACTATACAATTTATCTAATTTTGCAATATAATCAGTGTCTATGTCCCCTTGATATTTGTTATCTCCGATAAGTTTATAAAGTTCTTGTCTTGCTTTTTTTGAAAAAATTTGTGCTTGAGCAAAAGTATACCCAGTTAATTTATAGATATTATTATAAAGTTTAGGTTTATAACTTCTAAATATACCAGATGATCCGAAAGTGAATACATTAAAGTCTTCGTTTTCTAAAAAGTTATTAACATCATTGTATTCATTTAAATCTCTACTGTAAATCTCGGCATCCTCTTCTAAGATTATTACATTATTATAATCTTTTGCATAATAAAACGCCGTGAAATAAGAATGTGTAATATCTGATGTAGTAGCAGTTACTTCTTCATCTTTAACACAATTTTTATAACCCTTGTTGTATTGGATTATAGTTTTTTTACTTAATGACATTATAAAAGGATCGTATTTAAATCTATCTGAATCCTCCATCATAAGTATAATTGTAACATCCGAAGATGGAATAACAGGATTATCAGTTTCATTTATAGTAACGTAATTGTAACAATCTTCGTTATCAAATTTCATTTAATATTATACTTTATTTAAAAAAATAATTAAATATAAATGTATATTAATGAGTAGACTTGATATATGGAAAGTTTGTAATAGAAAAAATCCTGAATTAGAAAAATTTTTAGCAGGGATTTCTGAAAAAACTATAACAAGGGGTAAATTATACACACAAAAAGAAATTGACAGCATCGTCAATATAAATACTCCGCGTAATATCTTACCTTTAAAAATTTATCCAAAACCTCATTCTGTTATATTAGTTAAGAATAAATTTTTAGAAAAAGGCTTTGCTATATTTGATGCAAATGGTTATGTAAATGGACCGAGAGACGAACCTTATGTTGATACCGATAATCATCCATTTTACATAAAATCAAAAGATTCTACTTACGAACTATTTGACCCAGTTTCTCCTCAAAGACCTTTGAATAGAGGTGAAGATTCTGTTAATCCGGGGTATTGTGGTATATTTAGTATTATATTCATGGTTTATTTTAGAAATACGTCTGATTTAAATGGCTGGGATAGATCTTGGGTAAATTTTGTTAATACAATTAGAGAACCTTTTGTAAAAAAGACCTCAAGTGATAGTATAGCTCTTCAATTGGCAGCCGAAGTTCAATTAATAATTAAAAACAATACAAGTTATTCTAGTATGGAAGTTCAAATACTTGAAAAAATTAAACAATACTTCTATACAGTTAAAATACTATTCCCTGAAAAAACAACTAAAAGAAAGAGAACGGATTTTGGTAAGACAAAAGATAAATATATGTATAATAACAGGTTGTATAAAATTAATATAGGTCCTAGGGGTGGGAGATACATAATTGTTAGGGGTAATAAAAGGTACATCTGAATTCAGATGTCATCTCGAATACCTCTGTAAACTGGATGCCTTGGAACTCCATCTTTAGTCATTTCCATAAAACTGAAAGAAACAATTGAACCTATTGGAATGTATTCCGGAGAGTCTTCTTTTAGATAGTTTTCTCTTTGCAAATCGGAAAATCCAGTTCCTACATTAGTGATTACACCCGTTCTTTTCCCATTTATTATAATTTCTCCCTTTATTGATCCAAGAAGTCCTTTAAGTCTACCATCACCCATAATGTATTCCAATACAATACATTCTGCGTCTTGTTGTTTCTTATACTTTAGAAGATATTTACTCCTTCTAGTTTCGTATGGAGAACCCGGAGCTCTAAGCATGACACCTTCTGCACCAGCTGAAGTTAATTCATTGTAAATTTTGTTTAATTGTTCTTCAGACTCTATTTTTACCTGTTCTGTTATTTCAATAGGAAAGTTCATATCTGGATAATCTTCTTTCCAGGACATTTCACAGACTTTAACGATTTTACTCAGTATTTGGATACGTTCTTCAAATGGCGATGACTCTGATGGAATATCAAATACCTTAAATTTAACGGTAGTCCACATATCATCTATTTGTTCAGTTGTGTATGTTTTACCTGGTTTAAGAGTTGATAATCTACTTGTCTTTTGAAATTCTCCACGTCCAATCCATAATTCTCCATCTAAAGCAACACCTGGTGGGAAGGCGTTTGTAAAAAAATCTGGTACATATGTAAAAACTTTTGGTTTTCCTAGTCCTGAACCTCGAGATATAAACTTTTCCCCGTCCCAGAAACATCTAATCCCATCATATTTTTCAGATGAAGCCCAACCAACTGGAGGCTCCGGTACATTCAATTCTTTTGATAATTTATCAGTGAGTTTTATTTTTTGTCCATGTCTATCGTATAAAGTGTGAGCAGCCATCAACTTGAGATTGTCTACATAAGTCTTTGTTTTATCATCGCTTTGTGATATTATCTGTATTTCAGGAAAAACTGCATAATAGCCTTTATCAGTCATTATAATATTATTATAATTTACTTTTATGTAGTTTTATAAAATTTATTTATATTTAATATTTTTTTGTAATTTATTTACATTAATTTCTTTTTTTTTTGCCATCAGATCGTTTCTCAAATCTAACCTAGGTATTCAACTAAGAGTTGAGAGTATCCTTCTCTTGTATGACAATTGTTGCCTGCAGCGTGGTTTTGCCCAAGCGTCGTAGTGTAAACAGACAACTCATCATTAACTGCTAGAGTGAGGATATGGGTGATCTGAGCTACCCCAGAAGCTAAAACCTTTCCTGCATGCACTCCAACATTCCCGTTGATTCTAGTGGTGTTGCTTAAGGGACCGGGGTTATTAAAAACTTGGACCCCATTCTGTACGTCATCTACGAGTGTGTTCTTTGCCAATCGAATGCCTACGTCCTGGTTTTGTACAGAGGTCTGAAATTGCATGTGAACGTACACTTTATAGGTCCCCGCCACCTTTGCTTTGAATCCGTAAGTTGTAGGCTCGAATACATTCGTATTCGAGTTTATAGTCTGGTTTCCTGATGTTTTCCACGAGTTGTAGCGAACGTACGCGCCTGCAACGGAAGGAAAGCCAGAATTTGTGTCATGTGTAAGAATGGTAAAATCTGCAACAGCGCTGTTTGCGCTATTAAATGTCTGATAAAAGTCAGGAAAAGAACTAATTAATTCTAAATTCGTCCTTAAAGAATCTGTAAAATTGTTAGTTGACAAACCGGGAGTAGTACCATCTGCTAATTGTATCTGAACATCTTCTTTTTTAGGTGTTTCAGATGCTAGTATATTCAAATTGGTTGTTAGATGTTTAAGCTGTTCTATATTAATACCAATGTTTTTTTCTAAACTTTCTATTCTTTTATTTATAAAATTACTATCCATTGTTTATATAAGTATATAATTTATTTTATTAATTTATACATATATTATTATTGTATATTCTATTTCATCCATAACAATATGAAGTTCTAATGGAGTTATATGTGTTAAATTACGTGGTCAGTAGTTGTGCTGTAAAGTTTGACACGCCTGCATCAGTTCTTACGGTAACACCTGTGCGCGCCTCCGCCGCAAACCTTACCCCTATATAATCATCGACCTGGCAATAACGTACATCTTCTATTGTTGTACTAGAAGTGTCGTGCCCGTTGCCATCTCTAATATAAGCTGAAGCTCCGAGAGGTCCAAAGTTTACCCAGTTGCCACTACTGTTACCAACAGCAAATCTGGTCTTAGTGTTTGTCCTATAATCGAATGATCTATAAGACATAGTATTTGTAAATCTGTAATAACCGCCTATAAGTATTCTAAATGAATTGGTTGTTGAGTTCGATGGTGCGCCACTAAAACTTAATGCACAATTATCTGAGGTATCGCCACTTTGTGTCCCAATTCCAATAGCTGTTGAATCTGATCTCCAATTACTATATATGCTCCAACTGGTGGAAGTATTCACATTACTATTTAAAGTATTAATTAAACACCCTGGTTTTCTAACACTTGCTAAAATCTTTTTAAGAAGTGTTCCTGTTAATATTTCATTTCCGATAGTGACATTACCTGTGAATACAGGGTTTGCTTTAGGGGCTTTGCCGGTGAGCT
>CERI01117474.1_pt1 | contig 30010 bp, 28 predicted proteins | sample 350261 | NCBI WGS metagenome assembly CERI01 (sample SAMEA2620979, study PRJEB7988) | marine metagenome | isolation source: saline water (ENVO:00002010), including
TAATTTTATATAACTTATTATAATTTTATATAACTTATTATAATTATATACTATTATAATTATCTGTTTATACTCCAGTTACAAAGACAATGTGAACATAGATATGAATATTTTAAGTTGGTATGATCATTTCTAATATATATTATTTCTCTTAAATTAATATCGAAATCTGGGTTATTTGATTCGCATTCATTGTTAGGACATTTAATAGTATTACTCCTTGGTAATGTATTATCTAGTGTAGTATATTTGTTAGTATTACTAACATTAACTTGTGAGTTATTATTTATTTTTTCTTTAAATATGCTACTATCTGATTTTAGTAATGAAGTGTTTACATTACCACATTTTTTACAGTAGTATTCTATTTTTTCTTGATCTTCACTATTTAATTTAATATAAAACATATTTTTACAGATTTCACAAAAATGCATTATTTATAGATAGTATTTATAATATACTTATAAATATAAATTTTATATAATATCAATTTTATAATTGATAAATTTTATAATTGATAAATTTTATATTTTTATAGAATTTAAAACACTATGTAAATATTTAAAATTTAGTTTATAATTTAAATGATATATACTAACTGCTATTTTATCAATATTATTTTTTTTACACTGTAATTCTAAACTATTTAAATTGTCTACTATTTCATTATAATTTTTTTTGAAATCTTTATTTACTATATCACGAAATTGATAAAAATCGTGTCTAAATATATTATCTGTATTAATATTATTTATTTGTTTAACGATACCACAAATTAAAAATTCAATATTCTTATAACTCGTCAAAAGATTATATTTCTCAACTAACGGATTTGTTTCACGTATTCCCGGCTCATTAGTTAGGGGATCACTATTTAATATACTAGATAAAATTATAAATATCGATCTTAATGTTTGACAAGAACTCCAACCTTCACCTTGCCACGTGTTTAATATTGATAAACATACTTTACCACACGTATAAAGATTTGGATGATAACGCATAATTCCATCATTCGACATATACGTTAATTTCGGTGGACTAAATGGATAATTTTCAGGTAACTCTACATTAAAAAAATTATAACCAAAACTATATGGTGTATCTTTGTTACCTATTATTAAAAGTTTACCTAATAATATATTGCTATCATCATGAAAATAATAAATATTCTCAATTGGATCATTTATCAATGATTTAACATCCTTTGCGATTCGTCTAACACTATTATTAGTTAAAACCATTTTACTATTAATTATATCAAAATAAATAATATATATTTATTATTTATTTTATAAAATATATAAAATTGAGATAAAAATATATTGATATATATAACTATAATGAATGATATCAATATTAACTCCACCATGTATACAAGTTTTAGTAATATATTAAATAATTATAAGACTAATAAAGGTGAAACTATAACTCATACTAGAATTGGTAGTAAAGAGTTTAATATATATGGTGGTAGTTATAAAATACATGAACAAATAGAAGTAGAAAATAGTGAATTTTACAAAAATTATTATAATAACATTATTAATAATGATCAAGATGAATACATTACTGAATGTCAATTAATAGAAGATGGTCCACTCTTAGTAGATATTGATTTACGTTATGATAATATAGTTTCAAAACGACAACATAATGATGAACATATATTAGATCTAATTGTATTATATGCGGATAAAATAAGTGAAATATATGAAATACAAGATAAATCACTGATCAATGTTTATGTATTACATAAACCTAATATAGTTAAAAAAGATAATTTAGTAAAAGATGGTATACACATAATATTTACTATTAAAATGCACAAAGCAGTTCAGGTAATAATAAGAGAACGTGTTATAAATGAAATATCTAGCATGTGGGATGATTTAAATATAGTTAATGACTATAGTGAGGTTTTTGATATAGGTGTAACTAAAGGTTTTGTTAATTGGCAAATGTTTGGTTCAAAAAAACCTAATAACGAAAAATACAGATTAACACATTTCTATACATTAACATATGATAAAAATGAAAACTACTGGTTGACTAGTAAAAATATGATAGATATTATAAATATTAAAGAACATTTTCATCTATTACTTGCTAGATATAATAATCATATTAAATTTAAAATAAAAGATGATAATAATATATTTGATAAAATTGAAAAAGAAAAACAATTAATTAAAAGTCGTGACGTTAAAACACGAACTACTATGAATAGTCCGGATAATTCAACTATTGATCTAGATTACTTTGACTATACAAGAATAAAAAATTTAGAACAACTAGATAGTATTATTGATAATGTTATTAATAATAATCAAAATAATCAATACGAAATAAAAGAAATATACAGTTTTGTTATGATATTACCTAGTAGTTACTATAATACAGGTAGCTATAATAATTGGATACGTGTTGGATGGGCTCTTAAAAATACTAAATTGTCCTTAAAATTAACGAATGATATATTATTTATAATATGGATTAAAATGAGCTCTCAATCAAGCCTATTTAATTTTAGTGATATTACTGAATTATATGGAATGTGGAAATCATTTGATTTTAATAATCCAGATGGATTAACTTGTCGTTCAATTATGTATTGGGCTAAAAGTGAAAATCCTATAAAATATAAAGAGATTAGACGAGAAACAATAACATATTATATAGAACAGACTATTTATCGTCCGACAGAATGTGCGATTGCAGATGTTCTATATAATCTCTATAAAGACCAATTTGTTTGTGTTAGTATTAAAAACAACATATGGTATGAGTGTAAAAATGGTAGATGGTATGAAAATGACTCTGGTAATACATTACGAATGTTGATATCTAAAAAAATGCATGATATTTATATGAATAGAGCACAATCTATAATTGATGAAATAACAAAGATGGAGAGCGAAGGTGAAAATACAGAAACAATGAGAACTAGATCACAAAAAATAGGAGATGTTTGCACACATTTAAAAACTACAAGTTGGAAAAATAATATAATGAAGGAGGCTAAAGAATTATTTTATGATAAAGAATTTCTAAATAAACTAGACTTTAATCCATATCTGCTATGTTATAATAATTATGTTATTGACTTTAAAACAAAGACATATAGAGTTCCTAAACCAGATGACTATATTTCTAAATCTACAAATATTGATTATATACCAATTAATGAATTAAATAAAACAACGGAACGTGCGCGTTTATATTCACAATATAGACAAGAAATTAATGATTTTATGGATTCACTATTTCCAGATGAAAAATTGAGAAAATATATGTGGGAACATTTGGCTAGTGTTCTAATTGGAACTAATCAAAATCAAAGCTTTAATATCTATACTGGTAGTGGCTGCAATGGTAAATCTAAACTAATTGAATTGATGAGTAAAATATTAGGAGACTACAAAGCAACTATTCCTATTACTTTAATTACACAGTCAAGGACAAATATCGGTTCTGCATCACCAGAAATTGCACAGCTACTAGGTATTCGTTATGCTGTTATGCAAGAACCACAAAAAGGAGATAAGATTAATGAAGGTATTATGAAAGAAATCACTGGCGGTGATCCTATTCAAGGTCGTGCATTATTTAAAGATACAATTACATTTATACCACAATTTAAGTTGGTTGTCTGCACTAATGTTTTATTTGATATTAAATCAAATGATGATGGAACATGGCGACGTATTAGAGTATGCGATTTTATGTCTAAATTTGTAGATGAACCGTATGAGAATCCCACTAAATTTCCTAGAGAAAACTTTCCACATCAATTCAAGATTGATCGTAATATTGATGAGAAATTTACAAATTGGGCACCTATTTTTGGTTCAATGTTGGTAGACATAGCTTTTAAAACCGGAGGATTTGTAAAAGATTGTGATATAGTGATGGCTGTATCAGATAAATACAGAGCAGGACAAGATTATTTAATGGAATTTGCTAAAGATAAAATAAATAAGGTAACAGGTGGAAAGATTAAAAAGACAGAAATATTGGAAGAATTTAAGAATTGGTATATTATACATTATGGTAGAGCAACTCTACCTAATGGACGAGAGATTACAGATTTTATGGATAAAACATATGGAAAGGCTAATAGAGGTAAATGGTTAAATGTTGAAATAATATATAATGATCTAGAAGATAGTGATAATGATAGTGAATAATCGTAATAAGATTATTTACTATAAAAAATTTATTTAGAATTTTCTAGATAAAACAAATAAAAACTAGAATAGTTAATATTTAAATTCTCCGTTAGATAATTCTTCATATTTAATTATATCTTCATAACTTAATGTAGGTGTTTTAACGTTATACTCTTCTTGTATAAATATAGAAAAATTATGTATAATATTTAATATGTATTTTAATATTATTGGTATTAGTAAATATATAATTAATATCATTACCAGAAAACTATTTTTATATTTTTTTTCTCTAATAAAATTAGAAAATATTAAATATAACACAAAAATAGAATAGTATATTACTAATATAATACTATAAATCCAATTTAACTTCGTAATCTCTTTCTCGTGTTGAATAGATAATTTATTATCTATATTATTGTTTTGACGATAACTTTCTAGTTTACGTTTTATTTTCTCGTACTCATGAATACTACTTTTTTTTAATTTATAATTAACATTATATTCATCATAGACATTAATAAAATTAATATAACTTTTACTAATATCACTAAAAATTTCGGTTTGTTTACTATGTAAAGGTGTAATATCATTGTTAAATCTGTCTATTACTCTTTCTACTTTATTTTCTAATGTTGGCCGTTGTTGCAATTCAGATGCTATTTTTTGCTCTCTTAAATCAAGTGATACTTTATTTGCAATTTTATCAGCTGGATTTATCAATTCTTCTGGGGTAATAGGCATTTCTTTATATTAGATATATTATCTATATAATTAATTATATAATTAATTAATTAATTATGTAATTTATTAATTAATATACAACTTACATATCACAGTTTTTAAACATCACAATTAGAATCATTACCAGCAAGTAAATTTACGGTTTTTTTAAATATAGATTCTTTACCTAAATCACTTGCATTATCTGGTAATTTAATTAAATCATAATCTTTACTATCTCTGTTAAATATAGCATCACGACTAATTGCTAATCTATATATTATATAGCAAAGAACTATTGTAATTACTATTGCTATAATAACTATTGCTAGTGATTTTGATAGTATTCTAAATTTTGTTAATATAATTACGGGTATTATTATAATAAATGAAAAAATAGTGAATTTTAATAAGTTTATATAGTCTCTATATGCTTTAATATAATTATCACCTACCTTTATTTGTCTTAAATTAAAAGAATTATCATAAATAAAAAATTGTTTAGTTATATCATCTATATCTAACATTGATATATTTAAATTATATATTTAATAATATTTTTTATATTATTATATATGTAAAAAATATTATTATATATGTAAAAAATATTATTGGATATTTTTAAAAACAAGCAAAGATAATATTATTAGCATTATTAGTATTATACTCCATAATGAGAACTGCAGTTTTAAACTATCGTATTTTTTAGTATTATCTAATAGTTGTGAATTATAAGTTACTCTATCGTCCGATAAACTCATATATGTATTATATATAAATTATATTTTTAAAATATATTGTAAAAAAAATGCTAAAAATATTAAACCAACAAAATATATAATAAAATTACTAGTTGAAATATTATTACCTAATATATAAACAATACAATACAAAATAGTAATTATTATTATTAATATTAATAGTGTAGTTAATAAATAATGCCTATTAAGTTCTTTACTAGTGTTATCTATTTTTTTACTTATTGTTCGTTTATTATCTATAATAGGATGTTTTTGAAAATTATCACTATAACGATACATATCATCTATTTCAATTATATGTTCATTTAAATCATATAGATAATCTAGTTCTTTATTATTACTATTAAATACGTTATTAGACATATATTATAATATTTAAAAATATTTAAAATTCATAGCTAATTAATTAACTGTTCTATCCAAATTTTATAAAATATATAGACTAATGTTATAAAAAGAGATATAATTAAATTAATTGATTTTCGATTTAATATACTAGATACTAGAAAAAGTATTACAAAAAATATATATAAAAAATCTACTACTGTATCAATTATGCTATTTTTAGATAAATGATTCTCTGTATTATTTATATGTCTAGATAATTCATTACTAAACTTAACATCTTTATTATCTATATTTTTATTATTTAAACTACTATAATTATTATTAATACATTCATCACAATCTTTACAATCATTTATAGATTTATAGTTATTACTATTAACAAGTAGCATAGAATGGTCGCGTTTAATATCTTTAAACTGCCGTGCATCAAAAAAATTTGAATTATCAAAAAATCTATCTAATTCTTTTTTGTTTGTATCATCTTCAACTAAATTTGTATATTTATTATCCATTTATAAATATAAATATATTAAATAATAATAATTTATAATAATAATAAATTATTGTTATAAATTATTATTATTTAATTAGAGTAATAATAGTACTAGTAATAACACTACTAGTAACACTACTAGTAACAGTAATAATAAATTTATATTTTGTCTTTAACTTTAGTGTATGTAATAAAAGCCATTATCACTATAAGTGATAATATAATACACTCACTAGTTATTATAGATTTATTATATCTAATATCATCTAATCTACCATTATTACCGCCATCTAATTGTAATAATTGTTCTAACTTGTGACGTTTTTCTTCAATAATAGTATCTATAGCCTTTGTTTCATTAAAATGTTTAGACTTAAATTCTATTAAATTTTTTAAGTTATCATTAATACTTTGTAAATCATTATAAAAATTATAAGATAGATCTGGTAATCTTTCTTGAATTTCATTAATATTCTTTCTAAAGTTATATCTTGACATTAGTGGATCTAGTCGTTCTACTATACCACTTATATCTTGATAACTTTCATCACACTTTATATTTGCTTTTTGAGCTTTATTAAAAATACTTTTAACCGTTTCTATATTTATATCAAGAGTTCCTTGTTCTATATTTTTTAATCTATATAATTTATAACTATTATTATTATTATTAGATTGTTGGGTTTCATTTTGAAAATTCACTAATTTGTTATTTAATTTACTAAATCTATCTCTATAATCATCTAGCGATATATCTGATATATTTGGGAAGTAACACTGACTATCTTTTGTAAAAAAAAATGGCAAATCATTGTATAATGCATACTTTTTACAATCTAAATAGTCATTACCTGATTCTTTTGAAACTCTATTTTCATATTTTAAAATACTTGTTGTATCATTAAAAATTCTATTTTCATGTTCATAATATAAATTATCTATTTCATTATATGAAATATTTGAATATATTTTAGAATAATCTGTATATTTATCTGATGCCATTCTATAATATATATTATATATACTGTTATATAATATTGTATATAATATTGTATAAAATATATTTATTAATTCTATTATATAATATATTTATATCTAAATTTTACATATTCTATAAAATACACCATCTATAGCTGTTCTACTTTTTCGATCTATTTTTACAATATCACCGGGACGTATACCTAATACCTGGCTAACAGGACTAAAATAGGATATGTCTGGAATTTCATCATCGTGTGTAATATTATAGTATTTTTTCATTTCATTACACTGTGTTTCATCTAAAATTGTATGTTTTGGTACAAGGACATGTTCTAGTATATTAAATTGTAATCTTGCTATATTAATTACAGAAATATAAATATTATCTGACATATAAATATCTTTTAAACATTGTTTTATAGTAGTATTTGGTTCATCGCGAATAATAATAATTAAATCATCTGGTTTACCAAGAATATTCTCAAGGTGGAAAAGATCTTCTACAATTTCATATATGTTTTGAGTTTTCAGTGTTTTATAAATATAAAATTTAACATATATTTTTTTATTAGTTTTTTCTAGTAATAAATCCAATTGTTGATTTTCATATTGAATACTTAATTCATTTACTGTATAATTATTATATTCACTAGTATTAAATCCACGCGATTCTAGTATTTCTAATAAATATTTTCTAGCATTATATGTTGAAATTATATTATTATAATTAGTAATATTAATTTCTGTCATACTACTTTATATTTAATAATATAATTTCTTTATTAAATAATATATCAATTTATTTTTTTTTATAAAATATACTATTTTTTTATAAAATATACTATTTTTTTTACTCTATTTTAACTGTTTTAATTCCTTGTTTACTATCGCTATCATTATCTAAATTAATATCACTATTTACACTAGATTTAACAGGCGTATCAACTTCTAGAATATTACTATCTGTTTTATATAATTTTTGACTAGAATTTTCGAGTGGATTAATTGTTACTGATTTTTTATCTTCTACTGCACCTTCTTCTGGTTGTTGTTGTATTTGTTGTTCTACGATGGGTTTATTAACATCTTCTTTAGGTGCTTGTAATTGCTTATCGGGTCCAATGTCTTCTACTCCTGACAATTCTATATCTTCTGAACCAATATTAATAGGATTAATGATTTGGTCATCACCTTCTAATTCATCATCTTCTTCCATTTCTAATGCTTCTTTATTTGCTTTTTTAATAGAATCAATGGTTACTTGTGATAGACCACTATTACTGTCATTATCACTATCATCTTGTTCTACATCAGCATCTTTATCATCATCTACGTTATCATCTTTATCTTTATCTTTATCATCAACAATAGTATCTAATTTGTCCTGCTTATCACTAGAAAGATTAATATTATTCTCTATATCTTGTTTAGTAATATATTCAAGTTTTTTATATAGTTCTATACTACTTTCTAGATTCATTGATTTAAAATTATTTATATTTTTATCAGTTATTATGTGCATCTGAACATTCATTATCTGTAATTCTTGAATTAATAATTTAAAACTATATGGAACCCTAATCCGACTAAATGAACGTCCGTATTTAGAAATTACTTCTATTTTCTTTGTTTTGTCAATATCTTCATTAAATTTTATTGGTCCATCAATAAATGGACTCAAAAATATATTTTTTTCACGATTATATATAGCAATTGCACCTGTATTATTACATACTGCTACATAATAGTCATCTCCACGAACTAACATAGATTCTTTTAAGAAATAACTTGCGCCATGAGCTATTATACCATCTCTCTCCATCTCTCCAACTCTTAATCCACCGTCATTTGCGCGACCTTGCACTGTTTGTCTTGTTAAAACTGTTCTAGGTCCTCTTGCGCGATAATTTATTTTATCTTTAACCATGTGTTTTAATCTCATATAATAACATGGTCCAACAAATAATTCCATATTTAATTGTTCTCCAGTTTCACCGCTATAAAATATTTCGTTTCCAGAACTACTATAATTTAATGAACGCAAAATATTACCAAATATTTCATGTTTTGGACCATCATTCTGAAAAGCAGTGCAATCACCAAAGCCACCTAAAATACTACATGCTTTTCCCATTAAAGTTTCAACTAACTGACCGATTGTCATTCTACTTGGTAATGCGTGTGGATTAATAATTAAATCGGGACGTAAACCTTCACTAGTATAAGGCATATCTTGTTCAGGTATTAATAAGCCTACAGTTCCTTTTTGTCCGCATCTACTACAAAATTTATCACCTATAGCAGGTATTCTTTCCTCTCGTATTCTAACTTTTGCTATACGAAACCCTTCTTCACCATCTGTTATAAATGCTTTGTCAACAAATCCAAGTTGTCCTTTTTTGGGGTATATAGAACTGTCTAGAAATGTTTCTGGATTTTTAAGATTAGTTGATATTTTTCCTATTATAGCTAATTTATCATTTAGTTCTGTATTTTCCTTAATTAATCCATTTTTATTGAGATAATGATAATCATATCCAGGTTTTTTACCAATAACATTTTCAGATTCAATATTTGCAAATTTTTGACTTACAAGACTATCTTTTATTTTTTCACTTTGCTCTCTAGCCTCATACATATTAAAATATGTAGTATTAAACATACCTCTCTTAACTGAGCCTTCATTAAATAGAATACTGTCTTCTACATTATAACTACCATAACAACCTATTGCAACTATAGCATTTATTCCATATGGATGTTCTTCATTATATATATATTTTAAATATCTAGATTTTACTAACGGTACTTGTCCGTTATTTAACACTACACCCATTTTATCAATACGATTTTGATAATTTGAACTATAGAGACTAACTCCTTGTTTGCTTTGTCCACACGAAAATAGATCTCTAGGTAATTGATTGTTCTCTGGAAATACGATTTGATTGCCCATAACTCCTAATAATAATGAACCATGAATTTCTAGATGACTAGTTTTATTAGTTATATTATATGCTCTAGTTACTATTAAGCTTGTTTCACTTTCTGCAGTATCTAAATACTCTATTATTCCTGGCTTTTCTAATAAATCTGGTAATTTCTCGCTTTTATTATAAATTTCACTAGTATTATAATAAATATCTTGTCTCTGTATAAATTTTTCAATATTAATATCTTTATTAAACCGATTAAATCCAACTAATAAATTGTAATAATGATATTTATCTTCATTATCAGTTAATTTAGATAGTACACTATTAATTTTATAACTAGGTTCACCATCCTTAATATAAAAAACCGGACGACATATTCTTCCTGAATCTGTATATATTATTATTATATTACTAGTTTTATCCCACGATATACTAGTATATACTGGTATTAATCCTAATCTTCTTGAATTTATTAGTATTTCCATTGTAGTAACAGGAACACTTATAACTCCACACCAACAACCATTTACAAATATTTTAGTCATTTTACTAATATTTTTAATTGTAACTTGTTCCAACGGTTCCATAAAAACTACACTTTTTAAAAAATCTATCATAGGTTCTCTAGAATATCCACTTGTAATATGTGCAGATATTGCCAAATGTTTATGTAAACCTACATTACCACCATCCGGTGTATCTACCGGGTCTATTATTCCCCATTGTGATGAATGTAGTAAACGTGGTCCAATAACTTTTGCACTTGAATCTAATGGTAGGTTTATTTTTCTTAAGTGTGACATAAATGAATTAAATGATAATCTATTTAAATCTTGTATTACTTCCGGACGTCTCGTATGCTCTTCTGCTCCCCAAGAACCTTTAAATGCTTTTTTAAATCCTGATTCTAATATTCTATCTTTAAATATCTCATTTGAATTATTTTCAATAAGACTAATAAAATTTATATCTTGATATATACCTTGTTTATAGTAATATTCTTTATCTATTTTTTGAAAAATATGTTTTTGTTGTAATGTATAGTATTCTTTAAATAATCCATAAATTAATTCACCGGTTAATTCAACTCTTTTGTACTTAAAACTATCTCTATCAGTTGGTTTTTTTACATTTTTTAATACTTTTAATAATTCAAAAACCATATGTCCTATAAAAAAAGCCTTGTCTGTAAAATTAATCTCTCCAATATGTGGAAGTAAATAATCTGATAATATATATAGAGTATGTGGAACAGTCTTATTTTTAGTTAATGTAGATATATATTTTATTGCAACCTCTTGGTTATAAATATTACCTGCATCATGAACCGATGGTATAAATAAATCTACATAATCACTATATTGTTCTAAATCTAATAAACAGTGATTAATGATATCATAATCTGACTCTATTCCTAATGCTCTCATTACTATAAACAACGGAACTGGTTTTCTAACATTAGGAATGTTAACTACTATATTATTATATGTAAATTTATCATTTGGTCTTACAATTCTTATTGATAAAGTTCGTACTGGTTTTGATGAATCTTCACTAACACTTTTAATTTCGCACGTATGGCTATATATTTCTGAATAGTCATCTTTAATATAAATCATATTATCTGCAAATTTTTCTTGACTAATTATAACTTTTTCTTTACCATCAATTATAAAATATCCTCCCAAATCATTTTTACATTCTCCAAGTGTAAATCTTGTTTCTCGTGGTAATGTATTTAATATACACAGGTCTGATTGCAACATAATTGGAAATTTTCCAAAATAGATTTTATCAAAAGTAATTGCATGTTCTAAAGTTTCTCCTGTATCTTTAATAATTTTAAAAAATACTTCTATGTCGATATGTAGAGTAGTAGCATATGTCATATTCCGTAATCTAGCTTCATTTGGATACATATAATGTTCTCTTGATTCATCAAATATTATAGGTTTACCAAAATGTAGTCTATCTCCGTTCTTTCCACCAAAGAAAATTTCTGCCTGATAATTATATGTTTTAGTATCTGGATTTTCATCTTTAAATATTTTGATTGGATTTTTTTCTCTAAAAATGTTGTAAATTTTTTTATTAAAAAAAATATTATACGAATCAATATGGTGTTTAACTAGTAGATTAGGAATATCTTTAAATAATTTATCTATTATTTTCCAGGTTATTTTATCAGTATCTTCCATTATATTATATTAATAGTTAAATTTAAAGTTAAAAATATATTATTATTATATTTTTAAAAGTAATATATTTTTAAAAGTAATATATTTTTACATTATTTGTGGAATACTTGGATAACTAAATATAATTAATCCTAATATAATAAAAAACAGTATTATTGGTAAAATTACTAATATCCACGATATTTCACTATAACCAGCTTTACATAGAGAATTTAATATAAAAGTCCAAAATAATATATATATAGCATCAAATAAAAATATAAAAAAAGTATTTGGCACATAGCAATTATATGATCCTACACAAAAATAATTAGTATTTCCAAAATTTTGAACGGCAATTACTATAAATATTACAACTGAAATAAATAAATAAATAAAAGCTGGTGAACATAAATTTTTAAAATCACGCGAAAACTTATCTATATAGTTTTTAGCCATCTATAATAATATAATATAATATAATATTATAATATAAAGATTAGTTAAATAATATCACTTGGACAATCACTTATTGTGTCATTTCCTAAAAATGTGCTACCAATATTTGAAATTGATTGACTCATATTACATATAAAATTACCACCTTTCTGCTTATTATATTTTGTCTTTTTAACTTTTTTTGGTTTTTTTAATTTGTACTTTCTAAATTTTTTTCTAGTATTTTTTAAAAAATTCTTAATTCGATTATATCTTTTTGTCTTCATATATTTTTTTATATATTTTTAATATAAAAAAAAATATATAATCTTTAAACTCTTTAATATTTAAATTGCCTATTTATTACAATTAAATCGTTATTCTACTCTATATCAACATGAGTTAACATATGACGTCTACAACAATAACGATTTAATTGTAATAAATCCATTACTTCACCTTCTGGAGTTTTATCATTTGTATGTTCATCTAAATACTTTACTTCATCTAAATCAATAGATTTATCTAACTTTTTTTTCTCAACTTCTCTTATATAAAATCTATATTTATTAGCTAAAACATTTCCACACGTAAAACACTTAACAGGAATTAACATATATATATTATATATATCTATGTTAAAAAATATATTTAATATCAATTTTATATAAGTTAATAAAATAAATTATTTTATTATTTTTTTCTATTATCAAGTTATTTACTTACTCTTAGGGTTCTCCCTGTGATGTTTCATTTAAAACTTCATTAAGCTCTTTTTGTAAATCTGTTACTTGTTTTCCTTCTTTCGTTTTGTTTGTTTTCATACCTTCTACTATATTTGAATTTGTTAAATATAATACTAAAAAAGAAAAGACAACAACCACTAAAACTATTCCTAAAGTTTTTAAGATATTTTTATTGTTTTTGGATTTCATTTTATATTATATTATAATATTCTATAATAAAATTTTATTATAGAATTTTATTTAGAATTAATTATAAAGAACCATTCCATTCCAAGAAAGAATTCTAGATAAATGACGACACTGACATTTACATTCTGGTATGGGATTTCTATCTATTACGTGTTGACAACTATTACGTGTCCACGACATAACTCTATCTGGTTTTTTTTTACTATGACGGCTACAGCATTTACACATGTTAAATAGATTAATTAATTCTTGCTTAGTATAATCACGGTTTACTGTAATATTAAAATAATCTACTGTAAAAACACAATATGAGTATTGTATTATAGAGCGAAAACTATCGCTACTTAAAGTATATAGAGCTTTACGGATTCTATATACTATATTATTTCTTATAACCCGTTGAATATATAACACACTTCTTGTTTTAACAATACTCATAATATAATCCCAAACTTCATACGGAAGAATATCTATAAAATTGCTCATCTCTGTTTTCTGCTTTATCGTATATCTTTGAGTAATTAACAAATACTATTTAAAAATAATATCAATTTTATTTATAACTAACATATTATGTATCAAGATTGGAATACTATTGTATTTAATAATAAACCTAAAACTAACACAGATAACAAACAACAATTTAATAGTCAACTACCTAATCAGCATAAAAAATTAGAACCTCCTAAAGAACTTGCAAAACAAATACAACAAGCTAGGACAGCAAATAATTTAACACAAAAACAAATTGCACAACAATTACAACTAACTGTTAATACATATAATTTGTGGGAATCAGGACGAACTATACCTACAAACTTAGAAATTGCAAGAATAGAAAAATTATTAAAAATAAAATTACCTAGATCTCGTATAGTAAAAGTAGATAATGACCTATATATTTAAACTTCAACTAGTTGATAACCGTTACTGGTTTTAGCGATTTTAAATTCTGTATTAGTTTTATGCATTTTATCATGACACATATCGCAAATATTAATTAAGTTTGCCTTTTTATTTTTGTTAAATTCATTATTAATAATACCGTTTTTATCTGCATTTCTCTGAAATTGCAAATGATGTACTTCATTACCTCTGTTTATTTTACAAACTTCACATAACCCTGTTAATTTTTTTGCATTATATCTTGATGGTTTCTCTTGAAAAATAAATTCAGTCTTTTTAGCATATTTATTTCTTATATTATATGCGGTCTCAATAAATTCACTAGGTAAATCTAACGATTTACACACTTCTAATCCATATAATGCTTTTCCTGGACCTAATTTTAGTTTTCTGTCATAGATTAAACATTTTTTTTCTCTATCATAAATTACCGACATATGATATGTTTGTAATTTATTTAATTGTTCTACTTCACTGTACTCAAGAACTTCATGAAAATGAGTTGCAAATAAAAAAGTTGCATTTATATTATGTAAATGTTGTAAACTAGCTACAAAAATGCTTAATGCTGAAGTTGATTCTGTTCCACTACATAATTCATCTCCTAATATTATACTGTTTTCTGTGCTCTCTTTTAAAATAGTACGTAATTCACACATTTCTACCGCAAATGTAGATAAACCTTTAAAGATATTATCATTTCCTAATATTCTAGTAAATAGATAATTATATGGATAATATGTAAAGCTACTACACGGAACAAACATACCAGATTGCGCCATTATAATAGAGATACCTATAGATTTAATAAAACTTGTTTTTCCTACAGCATTAGTTCCGTAAAGTAACACTCCTGTATTTTCTGTTCCTATCTCTAAATTATTAGTTACATATATTTCTTCTTGATTTAAATGTTCAATTAGTACATGCCGTAATTTCTCAAAATTAACATATGATTTGTTTGTACTATTATTTTTAAGAATTACTGGTCTACAATAATTATACTTTACCGCATTATAACATCGTGTCTGTAATAAATCTATTTGACCAATGTATTTAGCTATCTGATTTAGTACAGTCGAATTATTTATTTCAATAAATTTTTGTAAAATATTATTGTACTCATCTATTATTTTACTAATTAAAATATCACGACTATTATGTATATTATACGCAATACTATATATCTGTTTACTATATATTTGTACATTTGTTTGATTTGAACCATGCGCTTTATAATCAATTAATGATAGATCAAGATTTATATACTCTTTTGTTCCCGAATATTTTGATGTATATTCTATACACACATCTGAATCATCATTCTTTATAATGTTTTCTATAATATCTTTTAAAATAGCACTGCGTCTGCGTGTAGAAATTAACATAGCGTCACATTTATTTGTTTCATGAACTTTTACATAATTATTTGATTCGTCGGATTCATCGTTTGAAGATTCATTCTTTAAAGATTTATTAGTTTTAGTTTTTTTACTAATCTTCACTCTAGATTTTTCATAATCTTCTATTAATTTAGATAAGTAATTTTTAATTGCTTTTAACTGTTCATCTGCGTCTAATGAATTTTTAAATAAAACATTAAGTTTTTCACAATGTTTACTACTAATAAAATTAAGATTTTCAATACTATAGTTTTGTAGTCTATCTATTACCACTTCACTAGCCTTATCAATATTAAAATGACTGTTTATAAATTCTATTAATTTATTTGAGTACAAAGAAATATCTGCCTTAACATAATTATTTATAAATTCTGAAATGTTCTTATCATTTCTTAGTGTAATATCTAAATCTATAATATCTTTTAAGTTATAAAATAAAATTACAAAATCTTTAGGATTTATTGTTTTTAGTACAGCTTTTCTTTCTATCTTTTCAAAATCTTTAATATTAGATAAATGATTTCTTATAAAGTCTATCTTTTTATTATCAATACAATATTGTGTTATCTCATAAATACTATTTAATTCACTACAATCTGTTATTGGATTTAATAAAGATTGTCCAAATGCACGCTTTCCACTCGCTGTAATTGCATTATTTAAAAAATTATGTACACTAGATAATTTACCAGAAAATCTATTATCATTTAATATGTTTAACTGGATTAATGAATGGTTTGCTAGAACCAATTTATTTGTACTATTTTCATAAATTGGATATTTAATATCTTGTACTAAATTGGGATTGTGACGAGATATAAAATCTAACAAAAAACAAACGCTCTGTATTGCAATACTATTCTGCTGAAATTCTTCATGCTCTGTATAAGAATTTGATCCATACACTTTATTTATAAAAGTCTCTTGGAATTTTTGACGTTCACAGTTTGTTGCTATACTTGACATCTCATTGCTATAATCATATTTATTTACTTGATTACAGCAGTTCTGTTTTAATTTGTTGTCTAGTATTATTTTATGCACTTTTTTTGCATTAATATTACTATAACTAATTAATGTCTCTATAAAACGTTCTTGTGTATTATTTGTTATTACTATACATTCACAAGGACGATAAATTGATACAGTTTTTTCTAACTGATCATAAATACCAGGAAGATTGCTATATTCTGTAGTATATTCATCGTACACTAATCTTCCTGTAATAATATCAATTATTGAATATCCAAATGTTACTTGTTTATACTTATTAATTGTATTAATGTGTGCCCATATACATATCGTGTTGTTTGATAAATTATCAAATGTATTATCATCACTTGACAATTCTGTATTAGTAAAAAATGTTCCAGGAGAATATATACCAGACAGACTACGTGTTGTGTTTTTACTCTGACTATCTTGTGAAAATACTACAATTGTATATCCCGAATTTTGCATTTTTTTTACATACTTTTCTATTTGTGGCAATCCAAAACCAGCCATTACAACATTTAATTCACCAACACATACATTTTTTTTACTAATTATCATATCATTTATATTAGCAAACTCACGTATGTTACTACCTATATACTCTCCTGATTGAGACACTAAAGCATAACACTCATAAAAACTACCTACCTGCATTAATAATAAAGTTTGTTCACCATATATAGATTTATATTGTTTTGTTAAGTTTAAATAATCCTCTACTATAGGCATATATTAATTATCTGTGTACTCTACACATTATTATAGTTATAATTTTAAATAGTTAATATATAATATTTAAAATTATAAATATTATAAATCATTTATACGTGATAAATGTATTTAACAACATCACGTTAAAGTTGTTTTTGTAGGTGCTAAATATCCAGCGCCTCGTACTCTTGCTAATGCACTATTAACTGTATTTTTATTATTTGTAACATTTTTCTCTATGTTTACGTCTTCATTATTGTTTACTACACGAGAACCACGACCAATAGCTTGTAAACGTAAACGCTGTATTCTTAAATCATTACTCATATTTTGTGTAGGTTTACTATTATTACCATAATTACACTTATTATCATGACATTTACTATCTTTATTTATTAATTGTTCTTGTTCATGAGATATTGATATTGATTTTTGAAATGCACGACGTCCTAAAGCATAACTACCACCATTATCACTAGATTGAAATTTTTTTACAGATTTAATTAATAATAATTTTGTACTCATCTAATATTATAAGATATAATATTATAATAAAAATTTGTATTGTAATATTATAAAATTTTTATAATTAAAATAGCCTCATCCTTAATTTTGGTTGTGGTTTTTTTATTGGTAATAAACTTGCATTATCTGGTATAATTACAGGTTTTGTTGATTCTAACATAATTTCTTTAACTGGTTGTTCAAGCTGTTCTTGAATTTGTAATTCTATATTTTCTTGCGCTTGTTTTTCTTGAACAAGTGGTTCCGGTTCTTCATCAACCGGTGGGTTTGGTCCTTCATCAACGGGTGGTTCTTCTTTCATTGGTTCTTCATCAACGGGTGGTTCTGGCTCTTCTTTCACCGCTTCTTCTTTCATCGATTCTTCATCAACTTGTGGGTTTGGACCTTCATCAACGGGTGGTTCTGGCTCTTCTTTCACTGCTTCTTCTTTCATCGGTTCTTCATCAACCGGTGGGTTTGGGCCTTCATCAACTGGTGGTTCTTCTTTCATTGGTTCTTCATCAACGTATGGTTCTTCATCAACATCTGGTTCTTCAGTAATTTCATCTTCTGTATTATGCATATTCTCTAAACTTTCTACTATTTCTTTGACTTTCTTTTTAGAATTTTTTTTTGGAGCCATAAATATATATTTAATATATTTAATATAAAGTTTTTTATAATATTTTACATATATTTTAATATTACACTAAAGTATATTAAAATATATTTATAAGAACGAGAATATAATTATTAGCTTCTTACACGTCTAATTACAGACTGTGAAGCACTCGAGTTATCACCACCATGTGATTTATCATTGAAATTACGATTTATAGCTTGTAAGCGTTTAAATCTAGCGTAATCAGAACCATCATAAACATGACGTGGATTTCCAGAGTACATAGCCATTCCATTTTGTGAAACACCATCTCCTACTGGATTTAATCTAGATAAGTTATTTCCATTAATTTTATTTGACTCTCTACCATATTTAATATTTGTGGGAGTAATAGTATTAGTTATTACATCTCCGGCATTCATGGCTGTTCTAAATGAACCTAGAATATTATTTGAATATAATGCTGGACTAGTTGAAACCTGACCATTTTTTAAACCTGGAATTACTAAATTACCAAATGATTTTACTAATTGTCGTCTTGAAATCGCACGATCGGCACTTCCACAAGCCGGTTTAAATAAAAGTGGTGTCGTTCCTTTTTTACCACCACCTAAACTAGTTGGAACAAATGACATAATTATATATTGAATATATAAAAAATATAACAAAGATTAAAAATATATTAGTATTTATCTATATTTTCTATAAAATCTTGAAATGTTAGTAATGGTCCACTAGTTGAATCTAATTTTAAACTTTTATTATTACAATAATTGATTAATTTTTTAAACCTGGCTTCTCTATCATAACCATTTGAACCACCATCCCATCTAATGTTTATCTTATTATGTTTTGGATCAAAAAAAGCTACTTTAACATGTCCTAAACCACTATATCTAATAGCTATATCTATTACTGTTATGTTGTGTTTCCCGTAATATTCACAAAGTTCTATTATCTTATCTATAGACATAAATGTCCACTCATTAATGTACAACTCTCTACTAGATATTTTAAAATAACCTAAAAAATCTTTAAATTCATCTGGTAAACTAGATATATAAGTATTTTTTAAAATGTTTACATCAAAACTACTTGATATATCTAAATTACATATATTACCACTAAAAAACGGTTTATCTAGACTATTATAATGATTATCACTATATTCAACCGCTAATTTGCTATAATCCATTTAATTATTATGTTTTATTACTACATAAACAGTTTAAATAGTTTTAATATATATTATTACTATTTAAATAGGTAGTAAGCTTATTTTACATAACTTTTTCCTACATTCATCCATAATCCTAAACTAATTACAAAACCTAATAAGAAACCTAATTCAACCGAATATTGATGTTTAAGGAAACGCTGTACTAGCATTGGTGCTACAAAAAATGTTATGATAGAGTAGAACACTGCAATCATTATAAATGATGTATTTGTTAAATCTAACATAAATATTATATATATTGCTAATATTTTATTAATTTTATATTTTTAATTTATTTATATATACAAATAAATAAACAAATAAACAAAGATTATAAAAAAAATAATAAATATAATAATGTAACAAATACACTCATATAACAAGTACAATCCTATTTATTCACATAATATTCTAGGAGCAACATTCATAGTCTGCAGTTCTTGAAATAACAATTTACATGAATATGGTAATTCTACATATTTAAAGTCTGTCCTATTATTACAAATTTTACAAAAATGTATATGTTCTTTATCATTATAGTGTGCAATTAAACCACAATTAGCACATATATTAATACTAAATGCATCTGACGCATTATACAACCTGTCTTTAATAAATCTTGATGCACCATGACTCACCATTGCATCCCTCTCCATTTCACCAAATCTAAGACCTCCATCGCGACTTCTACCTTCTGCCGGTTGTCTAGTTAAATTTACCATTGGTCCAATGCTACGACTATGTTGCTTATCATTTACCATATGTTTAAGTCTTTGATAAAATGCTGGACCTATAAATATATTACTAGCGAGTTGCTCACCAGTAAAACCATTATATAATAACTCATTTCCATGTGATTCAAAACCTTGATTTTGTAATTTTTTAACTAGAGCGTCTACTGTAAAATCCCCAAAACTAGTTCCATCACCAAATAAACCTAATTGCAGAAGAATTTTACCCATTACAGTTTCTTTTAGTTGTGCAATAGTCATTCTGCTAGGAATAGCATGCGGATTAATTATAATATCCGGTCGCAATCCATTACTAGTAAATGGCATATCTTCTTCTGGAATGATATTACCTATAGTTCCTTTTTGACCGTGCCTTGAAGAAAATTTATCACCAATAGTAGGTTTTCTAAAGTTTCTCAATCTTATTTTACAAAAATTATAACCATCTCCATTGTAACCAATATAGCTTTTATCGACAAACGTCTCTTCATTTGTTCTGTAGATACGACTTTCATCTTGATATTTAATAACTTTTGTAAAATCATTTTTGTTTTCTTTGATTGGTAAAATTTTAGAAATTATAATATCACGATCTTCTACTAGTGTGTTATCATCTAAAATCCCATTCTCATTTAATTTATCATAATTCGCAAATTTAATGTTCTTTGTTTTAGATTTATCAGGTTTACATCTAATCTCTTGATTTCCAAATATTTTCTTATCTTCATCTTTTTCTGTATGATAAATTGTAGATGCAAATAATCCTCTATCAATTGAACCTTTATTAAATAATATACTATCTTCTTGATTATAACCGGTATAACTAATAATAGCAACTATAACCTGCTCGCCAGATGGAATCTTATTTAATTGAATAATATTCATAATACGAGTATCAACAAGTGGACGCATTGGATATGATAATACATATGCCGTTTTATCCATTCTATCATCATAATTAGTTACATAAACTCCCATAGCTTGTTTACCCATTGCTGAATTATGTGTCATCAATCCATCTTTGATAAAGAAACTATGATTGTCTGATTGCGTTGTAATATCAGCGATTATGTTCATCGAAATTTGATTCTTTGTTTTTATCGGAACAAATATTGCGTCATTGATAATCTTACACATGTTTACAAAATTTTCTATATTTTTTTCTTCACAATTATTATTAGTTTTAATAAGTGATTTTTTGTATTTTAAATACTCTATAATAATTGCACTTTGTGTAATTTTATATGTATCATATTTGTATCCAATCTTATCAAAATAATTAATTAAATTCGATTTTGAATTACTAAATACTATTAACCCATTCGTATTTCTACTAGAGTGTTCACTATTAAATTTACAACATACATTATTTTTAATTTTTAAATAATTAAACAATTCAGAAACTGATGTCAAGACTTTAATTAAACTTGTTTTGTCCCAAAATTTATTAGATATATCTAGTGGACCAATACTATAATTATACTTATTATCTACCTTGCTAAACCTAATTTGACATCCAGCACCACCTTGAATACCAGATAAGAATTCTCTCTTTACTAAATCACTACCATCTTTAATCCAACTAGGAATATCATAACCAGATTGACTGGTTTCATTACTCACTAGCATTCCCAGCGCCTTAAACAAAGCAGCTAGACAACTATTTTCTCTAATAGTAAACATACCGTAATGATAGCCATCATTTTGACGTGTATCCTCTATTATTTTTAATTTTGAAAATCCTAAATCTTCAATATCTAACTCGAATAATTCAGCAGCACATTTATCCCAAAAATTTGTCTGTAATATAAATATTCTATCAATATTATGATATCTTAATGAACCAACTGCTAATATAAATCCAAACATTCTAGCTAAAATAGGTAATTTACTATTATTATTATATAATGGTAATAGACCATTATTCTCTAATCTAATAATATATTTATCAACCAGTGTTTTACTAATATTTTTGTCATCGTTGTTTTGTGTTAATAATACATTAAAATCATCTCTATTTAATATTAATTTTAACTGTGTATCATTAATATTATGTGTAAACTCTAATAGTGCTGGTTTTATACCAATTAAATCATTATTAATTTGTAAATTTTCTACTTCTTTCCAACCATTATATGTCATAAATTTATGATCAAAAGTAGCATTAAATGATTTACCTGAATAAGTTGTTACATTATACATTACTTTTTCAGTTTTTCTAACATATTGATTAACAATTTTTGTATAGCTTGTTTTCATTGTAACTGGATGAAATGTTTGCACTAAATCTCCTACTTTAATATCTTTAATCAATTTATATGATTGATTTTTCATTAATACTGGAGTATTAATATCTAGACATTGATATGTATTTCTAGGAGATTGGTTATTTTCAGGAAATGGAATGCACGATGCTAGTATACCAAATATTGAACTAGGATGAATTTCACAGTGAGTATATTTATAAATAATGTTACTACTATTATTACTTGTAATTCGAATTGTATTATTGTTTAGAATATCACTAGTCTTTACCGCAATCATACTATAATTTTGTTCATAGCTATCAATATATTCAATAATAGCATCATCTATCTTACAACTAATCAACAAATCATCATATTTTAAGTCACTATTTTTTACACGATTGATTATATTATTAGTATATAGCAAATTATTATCTTTTACACGGAAAACTGGTCTACACAGTCTACCAGCATCATTACATACTCTAATAACCAATAATTTAGTATCGAAAATGATTGATGTATATATGTTAAAAATACCTTGTAGTTTTTTAGTTTTTAAATAATCGTATAGATTAACCGGATCATCTGTAACACCTATCCATGTACCATTTATAAAAACTTTTACATAATCATAGATATTAATACTACTACATACATCTAGTGTTTTTACCATTGGTAGCACTATATTATATATGCTAGCACTGCTCGATGGAATAGTAATATGCGCTAAATAGCTTAGATTTTTAACAATACCAATTGAAGCGCCTTCTGGAGTTTCTGCTGGACATAAAAATCCCCACGATGAATTATGTAATCTTCTAGGAGGTACTAATTTACCACTTTTATCAATCGGTGTATTTATTCGTCTTAAATGGCTAAGACTAGAGATATAGGTTAGTCGATTTAATACTTGTGCAACACCAACTTTATTACTATTAATTTGTTTTATTCCAAAATCACCAGTAGCAAGAGCTCGTTTTATACCATTCTCAATAGTAGAAGGTTTCACTATTTTATAAATATTAGTAGTATTTATAATATTTTCATAATTTTCACTTGATTTCCAAGAACCATTATTAATCTCTTTAACAATCTGTTTTTGCATGTCTTTTACCAACTTATTGAAATAATTTCTAAATAAGTTGTTTATTAGTGAACCAGCTAAATCTATTCTTTTATTAATATACGAATCACGATCACTTTCAGGAATAATACCAAAACTCGCTTTTAATAGTAGATTAGTAATATACCCTAACATATAAATCTTCTCTAGATCTGTTTTACATTGTGGAAAAATATCATTATTTATAACCTCTAAGGCAAAATTCTTCTTTTTAATATTACCCAACTCTTTATCTATATTAATAGGTGTATATAGAACATTATTAGTTATATATTTTATAGCACAATCATAACTTAAATAACTATTACTATCAGCAATTGATGCTTTTAATGAATATAAAAGACGTTTCTTTATCTTATCATCATTTAAATTATCTATATCTAGAGTAATCTTTTTACAGATATCCCGGTCACTTATAATATTAAATGCACGAAACATTACGAACAACGGTATTGGATTCTTTAATCTTGGAATTTGTACATATATTGGATTCCCAAATTCATTACTTTTTTGTGAAATCAAAACACTTATCTGCTTAGGTGATATTATTTTCCAGTCTGGAACACACTTCATTTCAGCCATCCATCTCCATTTAGTATTATTTTTACTTATATTAAAACAATATATTTGATTTTCAGCTGCTCTCTCTTGACCTAATATGGTCTTTTCTGAACCATTTATGATAAAATAACCTCCTGGGTCCATTTTACACTCTCCAATTAAATTTAGATCAATATTTTTATATTGATTTAAAACACAAATCTCAGACCTTAACATTACTGGTAATTTACCAATATAAATATTCTGTAAATATTTGTTATATGTAACTGTATTTTTATAATCATCACCATTCCTAATAACATATTTAATGTTTAAATTAATAAGTAAATTAGATGCATATGTAAAATTTCTTAATCTAGCATCATTAGGAAACATTACTTTAGTTGCACCATTATTCTCATAAACCTGCGGACGATGTATCGCTAAATTTTCAAAATTTATAAAAATCTCTAATCTATATAAATTATGCTCTTTTACATAATCATTCTCAGAAACTATATGTAACGGGTTAAACATGTCTATTGTATTTTTAATTTGAACATTAACAAATTGATTATATGACTCAATTTGGTGTTTAACTAACTGTTTTAAATGCTTGTTTTTGAAATATGACTCAATAATTACCCACGGAATCTCTTTATCATAGTAGTTTATATTGCTAGATTCACGAGTATTATCTTGAGACATATAACTCTTTTATAAAGAGAATTTTATCTTTAAATAATAATTCAATTTATTTTTTTTTTTAAAATGTATATTTTACTTTTTAAATCTATATTTTTTAGTTTATATGTTATTTATCAATATAATTAATATTAGGATTAATTATATTAATGAGCAATAAAACTTTAAAAATAAATCCTGAATTATTTAAATTTGATAAACGTGATAAACAAGAAAAACGTGATAAAAAAATGAAAACTAATAAAAATACCTATATCACTAAACAAAATAAAAGTGCTAATAAAATTAAACGTGAATTATTACAAAGAGTAAAAAATTATCAAAAGACACAAGAAAGTGAAAAATCTAAACCTGAAACTAATAATCACGGTTTAAATATATATAATTATAATAATTCAGAATCATTAGAATCTAATTTTGATGATGAGTTTAATAAGTCACTTGGTTTTTTACAAAGTATATACAGTAAAAATAAAGATAAAAAAACTAAAAATAAACAAGTAAATAAATCACCTGTTAATATTGGTTTATCAAGTGAATTAAAAAATACAAATTTAACAAATCATCACGCATCTACAAGTAAAACTCCGTTATATGGCTGTTTAAAAACAGGAACATTACCACTTAATAGTCAAAAAACTATGAAAATTCCTAATCGTCACGTAACAATACAATTAAATAATAATAATAGTTTAGAAACAGAAAAACACAATTTAGAATCTCTAGATACTAAACAATTACAAACTGATATATCATTTTTAGATGATATACCTCAAATTTTAGATGTGGCTATTGAACCTGTAATCACAAAACCTATTGAGACACAAGAATTACCTGTAAATCTAGATTTACCAGAAAAAAAAATATCAATAGAACCTATAAATTTTGATAAAGAAATTATTACAACTAGACTTGAAAACTTAGACAGTATACAATTACTTAAACCAAGTAATAATAATAATAATAATAATAATACTATTAAAGTTAAAGAACTACCTAAAATTACACGTACTACTAGGAATTTTACTTATAAATTAGGAAAAAAAAATGGTAGAGTAGGTATATTAATTAAGAATCGTAATAAGATTAAAGATATAAATCAAACAACAGCACTTCTTAAACAAAAAACAATAGCTGAAATAAAAGACTACTTAAGACAACATAATCTAATTAAATTAGGAACACAAGCCCCTAATGATGTGTTGAGAAAAATGTATGAATCAAGTATTTTATCTGGTGATATAAATAATACAGGTGAAAATGTAATATATAACTATATTAATCAATAAATATAGTTTTAAATTTAATATTTTTACAGTATTTAAAATTCATTACACTTACTTTAAAAATGAGTATAATTACTATACATATAATCATTAAATAAAATATATTATTTAAAAATTCATTTGTACTCGTCATAATATTTGTAAATGTTTCCTTAGTCTCAACATCATTGTATCCTGGTAATGGGGTGTCAATTGCGTAATATTTACCATCTTTCAAGTCATCACACAGGCTTTCACGAGGTATTCTTGTACATTTAGTATTATTTTCTTCAAGTAAATTATTTATACTTTGATTAGGATTTGTAGTAATTGTAATACCTTTTATCTGAAAAATATCAGAAGGCCCCGGTATACTACTTATTAATTTACCCGGATTAGCTCTTCCAATATTTTCAAATACACCAGTTAAAAAACCTCCACCTCTATTTTCAGGACCATTTTTTACAATTTCAGGGCGATTATCTATTACTTTATATGCGGTAGGATTAGCAGGATTACATTCGCCATAGCTTTTTTCATTTTTATTTTCTCTACACATTCCACATTTTCTTAAAGTTTTTAGTAGTTTTACATCTCCAAATGTTTTATCCTCTTTAATTACTGGGTCGGATTTTCGTCCTGTTAACACCAAACTAGTATATCCAACTAATCTATTTAATTGAAGTTTTCCATCTAATGAAGGTTCATTTGGCGAATCTATTATTTTAGAATAACTATATTCTTTACTAAAATCATTAGTTAATATATCTTCATTGTTTTCAAAGTCTATTATACAATTACTACTAGACATATATTATATATATATACAGATTATATAATTATAAAATATTATATATTATTATAATAATATATAATATGATTCTTTTACATAAAAAACAAAAATATGTTTCATGGAAAGATCCATCTAATGTTATTAAATATAATGTTCCTATTTTAAAAATAAACAGTCTTTATACTAATAATATTGAATGTAAAAGTAATGCTACGTGTAGTTCTAACTATAATTCTAGTTTAGCATTTAAAGCAAAACCTATAAAACATTATAGAAAATCATTATTAGACAATTCAAATTGCCAATATGAATACTTACATATTAACAAAACGTGTAATACAGATATATCTCAATGTTCATTTGTAATAAGACCGTCAACTACAGTTATTGATAATAATTATTCACAAAATCATCAACAATATTTATATAAAAAAGGTTTAACATTTAATCAAAATTTGCCACAAAATAATATAGATAAAGGTAGTTTTGATATTATTGATTATAAAGACGAAACATGTAGTGGTGTTGTTCAATATAGAAATCATAAACATCGCACAAATGGTCCTATTTCTGGGTCAGCTAGAACAGCTAGTATAAAATATCAAGTATGTAATGGTCAAGAATGTAGAGATCGTATAACTTACAATAGAATTTATTTAGAAAAAAATAACAAATTTAAACCTTTAGATTGTTGTAATAACAAGAGAAATGTCGGAACTCGTATTAACTTATTAAAATAAACATACTTATTTATTATTCTTCTAAATAAACAGGTGAGATATCTATACTACTACCATTATCATTACTATTTTCAATAATAGTATTATTAGTGTTATTGTTAGAATTATCAGTGATAGTAGTATTACTGTTAGTTCTGCTATTGCTATTAGTATAATCTATAAAATGTTTATTAATTAGTAAATTATTTTTTTTACACCAATTTATTGATTTAATAATATTATTTAATTTTAGATTATTTAATTTATTTAATACTCTACTTTTATTTATAAAGTTATTAGAAATATCAACTATATTATTTTCTCTTATTATATTTAAAGTAAAGTTAATATTTTCAATTTGTGTTTGGCCATATATTGCATTTACTTCTTCTATTCTATTTATAAAATAATTTGGTATATCACAATCAAAGAGACTACTTATACTATCTATATTATTTAATATATTATCAAAGTTATTTATAATATATTCTATTAATTTATCACTAACACCTTTATAATTTTTACATATTATATATTTTTCCGAATTTGCTATTCTACTTGTATTTGGTTTATATAGGTAAACATTTTCATATAGACATGACAGAGTAAATAACATATCTACTGTTAATTTACTGAAAATATCAAATATTTTTAATACAAAACACCCCCCTACTTTTTGTATTATCATGTTATAAAATATTTGAGCTAATAATAGTCTACTAGATAAATATTCTTGATTATTAAAATCTACTGAGAAGTCAATTCCACCATCTCCTGTTACATAATTACATTTATTTTTATAATTATCTCGAATATATACAAGATTGTTTTTATTAAAAAGATCTCCATTTTTAGAATGTCCTGTTATAATTTTTACATTTGGATTTTCATTTAAAAACTGATAACTCTTCTTCCAACCTGGAATATTTCTATCACTAGATTCTAATGTCATACCAAAATATTTATCATGGATATTTTCTCTAGTATGACAAAATGCTTGAATAAACCCACCTGGACCTTCTGCTAGATGAAAACTAAATATTGGATTTGTCTCATCTAGTAAATTGAATGTATTTATAATTTCAATCATCTTATAAAATGACCGTGATAAAGGCTTATAATTACACACAGAAAATTTAAGTTCATTTACTGAACTGTGAATATATTCATATGGATTAGTATATTTTTTAAATATATCCCATTCTTTATTATAATTGTCTATATTTAGTTTTATATAATTTAAATATAAATTTAAGGATTTAGAAATATAGACAGAATCTTTATCTTGATAACTATATTTATTATTAAATTTAAAATTAAAAAAAAAAAAATTATTTAATACTTTTGGAAGTAATATATATGACATTTTAACTACTTATTTAATACTAAATTAAGTTTATATGTTTTTATAAATATAATAAGTTTGTTATAAATTTATTATATTTATTATATTTGTTATATTTGTTATATTGTTATATTGTTATAAATTATTTTTGTTTTGATTTTTTATTCTCTAATTTATCTTGCTCTTTTTTTTTCTTTAACTCTTCTTTGGCT
>CERI01117673.1_pt1 | contig 29992 bp, 32 predicted proteins | sample 350261 | NCBI WGS metagenome assembly CERI01 (sample SAMEA2620979, study PRJEB7988) | marine metagenome | isolation source: saline water (ENVO:00002010), including
CCCCATGTCACAATAGTAATATCACTACCTTGTTGAACGATGTTAGCTTTTCCAAATTCTAGCAAAAAATCTTCATTTGGTTCTTCAGATGAAGCATATCCTTGCCTGTACAAACCTTTATGCTCTAAAAATAAAACAGGATCATCCATTCTGCAGGCAGACTTTAGCAATCCTTTAGCATCTGAAGCATTAGATGGATAAGCAATTCTAATACCTGGTAAATGAGTAAAATAACCATCAATGCTTTGACTATGACATAATGAGCCATGGATGTATCCTCCTACCGGAACTCGCATTACAAGGGGACATGTCCAGTCTCCATTGGAACGGTACCTCATTGTCGCAACTTCATTTCTAATCTGCATCATTGATGTCCATATGTAGTCACCGAATTGAATTTCAATAACTGGTTTATAACCAAGAGTTGAAAGACCTATTGCTGTACCTATAATTGAAGATTCTGCAAGTGGAGAATTGAAGACTCTATCAACTCCAAATTTATCAGTCAAACCTCTTGTTGCAGTGAATACACCTCCTTTACCACCAGCAATATCCTGTCCATAAACAAGTAATTTGTTATTAAATAAAAGTTCCTCTTCAAGTGCATGATTTATAGCATCAACCAATACAATTTTATCTCCAACCTCATTTGAATTATTGAAAGGTAGTTTTTCTTCAGAATAAATATTTTTCATAGAATTTAAAGAGTTTGGATTATCTTGAGATTCTGCCCAAATTGCATCATTATCTACTTGTTCTTTAACTTCTTGATTTATTTTATCAAAATCTATTGATTTGATAATTCCTTTTTTTTCGCATGTTTTTTTAAAACATGTAATAGGATCTTTTAACTTATCTTCTTCAATTTCTTTTTCAGATCTGTACTTTCTATGGTCGTCAGAAGATGAATGAGGTAATAATCTTACAACTTTAGATTCAATAACAGTTGGTCCTTTACCTTTTCTTGCTCTATCAATTGCTTTATTAAATGCTATTACAGATTCAAAATAATTAGTTCCATCAATAGAAATTCTATCTAAATTTTCATATCCTGATGTAATACCATAAATTGATTCACCTGAGGTTTGTTCTGAAAGAGGGACAGATATAGCATACCCATTATTTTCAATATGAAAAATTACCGGTGATTTTTCTCTACTTGCCCAATTTAATGCTTCATGAAAATCACCCTGGCTAGTAGTACCATCTCCAGAAGATACATAAACAACTGAATTTAATTTATCTTTTTGTATAGCAAATGCAGCTCCCACTGCCTGCAAGTACTGTGTTCCAGTTGGGCTAGATTGACTAACAATATTCAATGCTTTATGACCAAAGTGTTGAGGCATTTGTCTACCTCCAGAATTAGGATCATCAGCTTTTGCTAAAAAAGAAAGTAAAATCTCCCTTGAAGTCATTCCATAGCCTAAGCAAAAGGCTTGATCTCTATAGTATGGAAAAGCAAAGTCAGATCCAGATTTTAAGCAATGAGACGCGGCTAAAGTACATGCTTCATGACCTGATGCTCCAATATGGAAAAAACCTTTACCCTGTTTTAACAATATAAGTTGTTTTTCATCAAGATATCTAGATAATTGCATATTTCTATAAATATCAAGTAATTGTTTTTTAGTATAGCCTTTAAATTTCATTTATTAAAAATATGATTAAATTCAGAAATTAGATTAGATATAATGTCATTAAAATTTGGTGATTTATTAATATTATTGGATATTGAAGTGACACCATAATCTAAAATACCACATGGTATCATACCATCAAAATATTTCATATTTGGATTTACATTTAAAGCAAAGCCGTGCATTGTTACCCATTGAGCTATTCTTACACCCACTGCACAGATTTTCTCATCATCTACCCAAACACCAGGGAGCCCTTGTTTTCTCGATGATTTAATTTTAAAATCTTTTAATGTATTAATAATTATTTGTTCAATAGACTCAATAAACCACGTAATACTTTTCTGATAATTATTAAGATTTATTATAGGATATCCAACTAACTGCCCTGGACCATGGTATGTAATCTGACCTCCCCGATCAGTTTCAACAACATCAATCTCAGGATAGGTATTAAGTAAATAATTTTTATCCGCATTTTTACCAAGTGTATATACATTTTCATGCTCTAAAAATAAAACAGTGCTTGGAATATTATTTCTTTTAATTAATTCATGAAGTTTTTTTTGTAACTTCCAAGAATCAAGATAGCTCCGTCTGCCTAAATTAATATAGTTAATATTATTTGAGCTAAATGAATTAACTATATGATTGATGTCTAAATCTGTAGAATTTATATCTATAACCATATGATCTTCTAACGATATCATTATATGTGGATAGCCTCGTTAAATGCAGCAGCAGTTGCTTCATGAATCGCTTCTGATAAAGTTGGATGTGGATGTACTGTATTTAGTACTTCAGTATATGTTGTCTCTAAATTTCGCGCTATAGAAATTTCAGTTATGAGATTAGTTGCATTTTTACCTATAATATGACAGCCTAAAAGTTCGCCGTATTTAGAATCATAAATAATTTTAACAAAACCATCTCTATCACCTTCAGCAAGAGTTTTTCCTAGAGCACTAAAAGGAAACTTACCAACTTTAATGTTAAAGCCTTTAGAGAGTGCATCTTTTTCAGTTAAACCAACAGAAGCAACTTCTGGACTTGTATATGTACAAGATGGAATATTATCATACCTCATAGGACTTATATCTTTTCCTGAAATATGCTCTGCAACTAAAGTACCTTCAAATGATGCAACATGAGCCAATAAAGGTGGACCAGAAACATCACCAATTGCATAAATGTTATCAACATTAGTTTGCATGAATTTATTGACGTTAATAAATCCATTGCTAAGTTCTATTCCTAATTTATTTAAACCAATATTTTCAACATTTGGATTTACACCAATTGCTACAAGTACTTTATCAGCTTTTAAGCTCGTATCATCATTTAGATAAACAGTACTTTTTTTACTTTTAGTTATTTTTTTAACTTGAGAACTTGTTAAAATATCTATTTTTTTTCTTTTAAAGATTTTTTCAAGCTCCTTAGATATATCTAAATCTTCGTTTGGTAAAACACGATCTAAACCTTCGATTAAAGTAACTTTAGATCCAAAACTACTATAGATACTAGCAAACTCTACACCAATTGCACCTGCCCCTACGATAATTAATTCTTTAGGTATTTCACTTAAATTCATTGCCTCCCTAGATGAAATCACAGAGGAATTATCAAATTCAATTCCAGGTATTTGCTTAGACTTACCTCCTGTTGCAATAACAGTGAATTTAGATTTTATTTTTTTATTATCATCAAGTAAAACTGTATTTTTATCAAACATTTTCCCATAATGAGGTATGTAGTCTATATTATTTTTATTTAATAAGTATTCAATGCCTTTGTTCAGTCGTTTTGCAACATCTCTAGATCTTTTGATCACTTTCTTCCAATCTATTTTATAAGATGGAATATCAATACCAAATTTCTTTGAATTTTTAACTAAATCTAAAACATAAGCATTATGAAGAAGAGATTTGGTTGGAATACAACCCCAATTACAACAGATACCACCTAAATCATTTTTTTCAACTACAGCTACTTTAAGACCTAATTTTGAGGCTCTTATAGCAGAAACATATCCACCTGGACCACCTCCTAAAACTATAATATCATAATCCATTAAAACTTTTTATTCATATTAATTAAGTCTAAAAATTCTTTTCTCGTCTTGTGGTCCTTCCTAAAAAGACCAATCATGCTTGAAGTTGAAGCGTATGAATTTTTATTTTGAACGCCTCTCATTTGCATACACATATGATTTGATTCTAACACAACAGCAACACCCTTAGGACTTAGAATAGAATCAATTGTTTGAGCAATCTGAACGGTTAAACGTTCTTGAACTTGAAGTCTCCTTGAAAACAAATCTACTATTCTGGGAATTTTAGATAATCCTATTATCTTACCATTTGGTATATAGGAAACATGTGCTCTTCCAAAAAATGGTAATAAATGATGCTCACATAAACTGTAAAACTCAATATCTTTTATTACAATCATATTATCACAATCTTCATGGAAAATTGCATTATTTACCAACTTCTTTAAATCTTTCTTATATCCTGATGTCAAAAAAGACCAAGATTTTGCAACCCTACTGGGAGTTTTTAATAAACCTTCTCTGCTTGGGTCTTCACCTAACTCTTTTAATAAATCTTTTGTTATTTTTTCTATTTTTTTATTTATTTCCATTTAAATCGGGTCCAAAATATTCAGTAAATATTGTCGGAGTCTCCCTTAGTTTAATTTTATATAATTTTGTTGGTTTTTTTATTTTTGAAGAAATTTGATTCCATATAAATAAAACCAAATTTTCAGTTGAGGGTTGTTTTCCTTCAAACCACTCAATATCTTTTTCAATTTGATTATGATCTAAAATATCAACTACATATTTATTGACCACTGATTTTATATGCTGCAAATCACAAACAAATCCAGAATCAGGATTAATATTTCCTGTAACGGTTACATCTAGAACATAATTATGACCATGAACTCTAACATCATCACCAAAAACTTTATAATTCTTGTCGTAATCCCACTTATCGTTCCAGTATTTATGTGCTGCACAAAATTTAAATTGTTTTGTAAGGTATGGCATAAAATAAATTTATTTCTATATGTTTTAACAAATTCTAACCCCTAAAATTAATATATTTTATGATTTATACCAATGGTATTAGACATATAAAATAAAATTTATAATTAATTTGTATATAATTATATTTTTTCAATATATTAAATTACTTTTGTTAAAAATGGAATTTTAAAATGTATAGAGAATTTATAATATTATCAACCGTTGTAGTTTTATCTTTGTTTATGACGATTCATAATAGTAATAAAGAAGAAATGAAAGATAGTCAGACAAAGCTATCTATTCAAAGAAGAGCACAAGAAAATATTTTAATGGAAGAAGGCAATTTAATGAAGCTAAATGGTGGAGTCACTTTTAGAAAAAATTCTAACCTAATCATTATTAAAGATCCATATTCAACAATCGTATTAGATAAAAATGATGTTGAAGATATTATTGTCTTTTTAGAAGAAAAATAAAATTAAAACCTACTTTTCAAATAAAAGCTCATAAAAACTGATAATTACCATTATTGTCCAGCATAAATACATTAATAAGCTAGAAATCATAACTAAATAAACAAAACTCTCATTTAAATACCTCATTACCCATATAGATGAGAAAGTAATAATTGTAGATATGAAAGGCTCTACCATTAAAATAAGCTTAAGCTTATTTGTAATTATTGAATTGAAATAAAAAATAGAACCAATTATCAAACTAATAAGGGCAAAACTATTTACATGGGCATGAGTAGTTAGTATCATACCCTCTAATGGCTTGGGAAATTCCTCAGGAATAACATCCTCTACAACTTCTGATCCATTGTAATGCTCTATAGTGCCCTCCGGATTTAAACTTGTAGTATAGTATATATAACCAACACCTATTACAATACCAATTTGTATTGTAAATAAGAAAAAAGCTAAGAAGGTTTTAGCTGTACTATCAAAATTTTTAAGTTTAAAGTTGCTCATTAAAATCTTTAATTATATAATCTACTAATATAGACAATTTATTAATTCCTTTTGATACAGAATTTACAGAAATTGTAGCACCTGATATTCCACTAATAGAACTTCCAACCTTGTAATCAGAGGAATCGGTATAATTTGAAAATTGATTTAGCCAACTCTTGTTTGCAACCTCACCTCCATAAGCTTCTCTATATTTGATGATTGAAGAATCATAAACTCTTCCACTTTCATCAAAAACAGTCAAGAAAGTAATAGGTAAAGACTTACCCTTTACATTATCAAGAATAGCATAATAATTAGACGAATCTTTACTTACGATATGCCAACAATTGACTTCTTTTCTAAAAAATTTTTGTCTGACAGTATTTTGTATAGATTTAAGAATTTTTTTATCTGGCTTATAAAGATTATGATGAATTTGAATACTTTCAGGAAAAAATTGCTTTATCTCATTTTCTGCTTTATCCATTATAGGAGAACATAAAACAAAAGAAACCGTTATTATTAATAAATATTTAAAATTCATGATAACTCACATTTATAATTTATAAATTTAATTTAATAAAAAACCCTGTCCCGGTATACAAGCGGGACAGGGTTTTTTGCGCATGTTTACGGTATTGGCATATATCGAAAAACATACAGGAAGAAAATCTAGAACATATAACCTAGACCCATTCTCATTACATCACTATCATCTTTATCACCCATTTCAAATTTAATAGCTAAATTATCAGCAGGTTTGAATGTTACACCAAATAAAGAGATTTCAGTATCATCACCAATATCATCTCTATTATATGCACTGTTTCTCATCCAAACATAAAGATCTTGGTCGTCACAACCAACCATACTAGCAATGTTGTAACCTAAATCAAGATAATATCCAGATGTTGATTCTGCTACATCATTATTATCATAATCTATTTTACCATTTTCTAGTCTAGCATACATGTTATCTTTAGTATAAGTAACATTGAACTCTGTTAGATTAACACCAACTGTAGTACCATCATCTTTTGGTGCATCATTCATTGTAATAGAACCACCAACCTTAAGACCTTCCATACCAGCCCAAGATAATTGAAGTGTTTTAGTCCAATCACTTGTTGTGGAATCAAACCCTTTTTCTCTAGCACTTCTAATACCAGCTCCTACATCATCACCATCAAGATCTCCAACCATAGTCCAATTCCAATTAACACCACCAACTTTGCCATAAAAAGCAAAACCATTATCAAACCATGTTGTTGGTATTACATATTTACTGTATTCTGGTCTTTCTACACTCATAAATGTTGGAGGTTCATGATATTCATTAGTTATACCTGCTGGTACCAATAAAACACCACCTTTGAATCCCCATGTTCCATTATAATAGTTTAAATGGGCTTGTTCCATAGCTACATAACCACCTTCGTAGCCAAGAGCTGATTCTGAACCAACCATGTTATGCTCGATCTCAACTTCTGACATCATTGACCATTCACTATTAAATTGATGCTTTACATACAGAATCCAACGATGAAAATCAAGTTTACCATCACCATCATTTGCTTCCATATCATAATGCATTTCGCCATAACCACCAAGTGTAGTTGTGCCGTCTTCCATGAATTCATCAGCGCAAATAAATGCGAATAATGAAGCTGTTAATAAGAGTATTTTTTTCATTTTACTTTTATTCCTTTTTTTTATTAATACAAATGAGAATGAATCTCATAATCATAATTTAATAACAAAACAGCAATAAAAGCAAATATTAAATGAAAATGATTCTCAATATAAATTTTAGGGGAATTATTTCGGTATAAATTCTTGATATTATAACTTAATTATCAAGAAATATAATAATAAAAAGATCTATCCTACAAAGCTAATCTCTTCTTGAAGCACCACATATTTCTTTGAAATAAACATCCTTATAAGAAAAAGATATATCTTTTAAAAGAGAGTCTCCATAATTATCCAGCCAATCTTTATGTAAAGCTAAATCAATGCCAGTAGGACGAATAATATGAAAATCAACAGTATAAAAATCCCCATCCTGTCCAGGTAAAGTAATATTTCTAGCATAGTGAAAATTATCAATTAAATTAATATGAGGAACTAAATCTACGAATGTCATCAGTCCTGTTCTTTGATTTGTTACTGTTGCGGTCATATGTAAATACGGAACAAATCCACCTGGAGGTGTTCCATCAGGTATATTTTTTTCATCCCAATTCACTCTGGCTTCAATATGAATATGTGTTTGATCTTCTGGCAAATGCATGCCCATTGGCATCACATGATCTTTTATTGCACCCTCAAAAATAAAAACTATACCTGGATTTACTCTTTCTTCTCCAATAACTAATTCTGGAGCAGATAGCAATAAGTTGAACAATAATATAAAACTAATTAGTATTTTAAGCATTTTAAACTCCTGTTTTATTTTTTACACCGAATATTCTATACAAATAATTAAGGCCAATAACAGATATAAGCCATGTTATAACTTCAATTAAACTTGGGTCACCATTATAACCAAAAAAACCTTTAAACAAACCTCCTATTGATCCTTTATCATGAAAAACTGGATAACTCCCATCTTTATTCTTAGATGGATTAATATCCCATAATCTTGAAGACCACTTTTTTGCTTTTTTCTCATTATATAAATCAAATTCTTTTATATCACCGTTTAATCTTGTTGCTTTTAATTTATTATCTACTATTTCTGTTTTACCAGAGAAATAAGGTATTATACCTCCAGATTCAAGTTCATGTATACCGTAAGTTAACATTCCTGCTGCAACAAAAATTAAAAAAACAGATGTAATTCTAAAGAATTTTTTTAGTGGGAACTTTATTCCTTGAACAAAAATTGCATATCCTGATAAAAGACCAAGCAATGAACCAATGACTGATGGTAATACTGATACTCCATCCTTAAATGCAATTGAATAAAGGAATAAAATCACTTCAACTCCTTCTCTAAAAACCGCAACAAAAGCTAAAGTAAATATTCCATACTTAAAACTTGATGAAAGCGCTTCCTTTGCTTTAACTTTCAACTCTTCTGAAATGTTATTATTTCTTGCCATCCATATAATCATTGTCGTTAAAACAAATGAAGCAATAATCATTATAATACCCTCAAAAATCTTCGCGGAATCTCCTTTAAATCCGCCAGCAATACTTTGAAACACTACAGACATCAATACACTAGCAATAATAGCAGTAAAAACTCCATACCAAAGCATCTTAATACTTGATTTATTTTCAGATTTTTTAAGATATGTATATAAAATACCTATTATTAGTGATGCTTCTAAAACTTCTCTAAACATTATAATTAGCTCTGCCATGATTTGTTCCTTATCTAAATGAGAATGATTATCAAAATTTAAAAAAATATTGTTAGAATACCTTGATTATTTTTTAAAAATCAGATATAAAAATATTTATTTGAATTGGTTAATCTGCGCTTATGATTATGAATATACTATTTTAACTCCATCATTTGAAAAAAAACAGGAAAGGTAGTAAACATATTATTAAAAAATTTAACTATTAATTACATAAAAGACTATTTGCAAAAAACCATGGAAGCAGAATATACAAAGTAACATCTCTAACTAAATAGAAAATAAAAATTCCTAAAGCAGCCTTCCATCCATATTTACTTATTAAATCAGTTATTCTTTTTTTGATTTTTTTAATCATCACTTGGCTTTAAAAAGTTTTTAAGCATTTTTTCAAATTCAACATCAGTTAATTCTTCATCTTCACTTTGAAGTAGTTGATGAAATAAACCACCAATTGACTTCATAAGTAACTTAGGACTAATATCTAAGAATTCTTTTTTTTCAATTCCCTTCTCAATAATACTCTGTAAAATAGCATAAAGTCGTTCTTGATATATTTTCCAATTCTGCTTATCCAAAGAGTGTATATAACTTGGAGCAGTAAAAAGAAATCCGTACATAATTTTATCTTTAGTTACTATTTTACCCATTTTTTTTATAATCCCAATAAATTTTTTTCTTGGACCAATATCTTCTACTACTTTTGATTCTATACCTTCCCAAAGATTTTTCCATCCATGTTCCATTATGTAAATGAAGACATCATCCTTAGAACTAAAATAGTAGTACAATGTGGCCTTACCAAAACCTGACTCTTGAGCGATTTCATCCATTGTAGTTTTTTCGATACCAACTTGATTAAAAACTCTTAATGCTCCTTCAAGTATTCTAATTTTTCGTTCATTTCTCTCTTCTAGTTTTCTATCTGATGTCATTTATATCCTTAAATTATTTATTTAAAAAATTAACTATTATTAAAAATCTTTTCAAAGATTATTTATTTTTCATTAGCTATATGGACAATAATTCTTTTAATACTACTTATTAATAAAGATTTTGTAAAAACAAGGTCAAAATCATTTTTTTTTGCTTTGGATTGCAATGACTTACTATACTTAGTATAAACACCAAAGACTGGGATTTTTGAGGTTCTTTTAATTAATTTTGCAATATCTAGATTATCGTTATCAATATCTATGACAGCAACAGATAAAAAATCTCCAAACAGATTATTACTTTTATTTGGAATATCAACTTTATCAAAAAAATTAAGAGAAAACCCAAATTTATTACATTCAATTGCAAATCTGGTACAAAACATTGGATCATCAGATAAAATGTTAATATTAAATTGCTCTTTAATCATCAATAATTGGTGCAAGCTTCCAATTAAAATCTTTAATATTATCTATTGAATTTAAATCTTTTACAGTTTTATTGACTGCTTCTATCAATAAATTAACATTTACGCCCCTACAGCCTGCTTTATATAATTTTAACTTTGGCAAGCATTTACTGAATAATCCTTTCGCACCATTTATATTTAAATTAGTTATATGAAAATAACCTACTGATAATTGAATTAACCCTTGAATAAATTTTGCATCTTCTAATTGATAATCTATCCATAAATTCTCCCAGTACTCGTGGGCATCATAATATTTTCTATTATTAAATGCTTTAAGTCCTCTAAAAAATAATTTATTTTTCATATTATTCTCTTCTATATTCACTAATAACCTCATAAAAATTTTCTATCTTTTTAATTTGAACTGCTACAACATTTGGATCGTGATAAAAAAATAAAATCCATTCTCTATCTACGGCTAAATTAAGAAATTTCTTTTTCTCACTCAATGTTAATGATGCATTCAAATCGTAGCCCATTATCCAAGGAAGCTTTAGATGTGATTTAAGAGGGATTAAATCAGAACAAAAAACTAAGGTATTACCTTTATCTGATACAACAACCAATTGTTGACCTAAAGTGTGTCCATTCACAATATAAGTATCTAAGCCAGGTAAAATTTCTGTATTTTCAGGAATAAGATGTAATACACCATAATCTTTCAAGCACAAAAAATTTTCTTTTAGATAACTGGCACTATCTCTTGGGCTAGGATTTAATGCAGTATCCCAATTTTTTTTGGAAATATAATATTTCGCATTTGGAAACTTAGGTTCCATATCTCCATTTTTATTTTTTTTAACCGCTCCGCCTACATGATCAAAATGGAGATGAGTCAAAACTATATGTGTTATATCACTAATAGAGTAATCATATTTACTTAAAGCATTACTTAAAGCATTTTTGGACTGTTTTATCTCAAATATTTCTTTAAACTTAGGACTACAATGATCACCTATGCCTGCTTCTATTAAAACAATATTAATTCCATCATCTAAAAGCAAACATCGCATAGCTAGATTTATTCTATTTTGGGCATCACTCTTATTTGTTTTTGACCATAAAACCTTTGGAACAGAACCCATCATTGCACCACCATCTAACTTAAAATCGCCAGTTTCTAAAACTTTAACTTTCCATTTTCCAATATTATCTAATTTCATTTTTCTAAAAAATTATTTACTAAACTCCATATTTCCTTATCATATTTTCCATTTGATATTTTTAAAGCAGACCTAAACATATCCATAGTTATTATAAAATCAACACTTAAAGAGCTTCTGTCTAGATCTCTAAAATAAAGCCCTATCCATTTCCGACCAAACTCTAGTTGCTCTTTCTTAAAATTTAATTTTTTTGCTGAATAAGAAAAATCAAACTGGTCAGATACATTTGATTTTATATATTCTTTAATTTTTTTTCCTCTTACTAATTCTTCATTTAAAATAGAGTGATAAGTTAATATTTTTTTAATTGTAATTGGAGAATAAGAATAATTGTTAAAATTTATATCTACCCCTTTATTTATTTTAGTAAGACTAATAATTTTATCATTTGATATGAATTTAGTACAAAATATAATATTTTCATTTATATTCTTAAAATCAAGAAACAAAGACATTTTATAAACAGACCAAACCAACTGAAATACATCGCTTTTATATTTAATGCAAAATTCTAATAAAAACTCTAAAATATGTTTTCCATCAGATACTTTCAATAATGAATCAATATTATTTAAAGATTCTTTAAAATCATTATTTATAAGCGATTCTTCAAGTGTTGCAAATGAAACTGCAGCGGGTGTGTTCATTCCTTCTAAAACACCAAAGGAATCAACATGTTTACATTTTTTTGAATATTGAATACAGTAATCCAATAATTTATCTTGTACTATTTCAAAATCAATTCCTATTATTGACTTTACTGAGTTTATTAGTTTCACTGGATGTGAACCAATATCAGAATCAACAAAGAGAGAGCGGTAATAGCACTCAGATATTTTATCTTTTATTACTTGAGGATTCATTTTTTAAATAAATATATTATGTTAAATTATCTTCATATTATTATTTTAATTTAAACAATATGATTATAACAAGCCTATATACTTATCTAGCTATTTTATATAGAAAAAAACTACCTAATATTGAATGGTTTTTCCCAGCTTTTTTACTTGGATTAGTACTTCCTGATATAGATACTCTATCTATAGAATTTAAGCTCTTAAGTTTAAATTCACACAATACGTTTGGTCATAGTATCATTTTAGCATTATTGATTTACTTGATATTATTAATTGTCTATGAAGTTAATAAAAAAAACAAATATTTAAACTTATCAAATGGATTAATGTTAGGAATGCTTCTACATATTTTTTCAGATTCAATCATTTCTATTAACCCTATAAATGTTTTTTGGCCTCTTCCTTTCAACTCAATTAATTTATATGATAATATTTTAATTCACTACTATTTAAAGATATATATAAATATTTTTCTCTTTTTTTTATTTAGATACTTTTTTTTCTATTCCATTGAATGCAATTTAAATTCTAAATATAAAAATGGGTATTTAATTAAACTCCTATCGTTTTCTATGAAAATAGAATATTTCATAATATCACTTTATATTTTTACAATACTGCTTGGATTGAAAAATATTTCAAATATAATTTTTAATGCAGGTTATTGTTTTTCAATGCTAGTAGTCTATATTGCAATATTTAAGGGCTGGAGCAGCTATAACTACTTGGATGATAAAAAAAATATTGAAAAGGACTTATTCTCAAAAGAAAGAGAAATGATTAATCTTCATTAAATTTTAATGAAAAGCTTGGATACCTGTGATTTCATGACCAAGTATTAAAGTATGCATTTCATGAGTACCTTCATAAGTATAAACACTTTCAATGTTCATCATATGTCTCATTATAGGATAATCAGAAGTTACTCCATTGGCACCTAGAATCTCTCTTGCTAATTTTGCACATTCTCTAGCTACCCAAACATTATTTCTTTTAATTAATGAAACTTGAGGGTGCTTTAGAGATTCATTATCTTTATTTCGGCCAACTTGCATGGCAATTATTTGACCTTTAGTAATTTCATTTAGCATCCAAACTAGTTTTTCTTGAATTAATTGAAAACCAGCTATAGGTCTACCAAACTGTTCTCGATCTTTTGAATATTTAAGAGCTACTTCATATAAATTCATAGCTGCACCAATGGCTCCCCATCCAATACCATATCTTGCCTGATTCAAACATCCAAGTGGTCCTTTTAGACCCTTTATATTTGGTAATAAATTTTCATCGGGAACAAAGACATCTTCTAAAACCAACTCTGAAGTAATTGAAGCCCTCAAAGACCATTTTCCTTTCATAATAGGAGCAGTAAAACCTTTAAACTCTTTTTCAACTAAGAACCCTCTTACTGTACCATCATCATCTTTTGCCCAAACAACTGCAACATCGGCTATTGAACCATTCGTAATCCACATTTTTGAACCATTTAAAATGTAACCTCCGTCAACTTTCTTTGCATTAGTTAGCATACCTGAAGGATTGGAACCAAAGTTTGGTTCAGTTAGACCGAAACATCCAATTTTTTTACCTTTTGCTAATACAGGCAACCATCTTTTTCTTTGCTGTTCTGAACCATATGCATAGATAGGATACATAACTAGAGAACCTTGGACAGAGACAAAAGATCTTACACCTGAATCTGCTCTCTCTAATTCTTGACAAATCAAGCCATAAGCAGTACTAGACATCCCACTACAACCATATTCAACAGGTAAATTACAGCCTAGAAATCCCTGACTACTAATTTTATTTATTAATTCTTTAGGAAAAGTTCCTTTTTTATAATTTTCTTCAATTATTGGCATCACTTCTTTTGATACAAATTCATGAGCCATATTCTGGACCATAGTTTCTTCGTCTGTAAAATGTTCAGATATTCCTAAAAAATCTATGCAACTTAGCTTCATACAATCTCCATATAAATTCGGCCCTTAAAATAGTAGTTAAATTTAGGCATAAATATATTCTGAAAAAAAGAGCTTTAATAATTAATTAAGGAATTAATAGTTTTATCTATTTTTGATTTTGGAAAATAAATATTTTGCTCTATATCAGCAGTAAATGGAATTGGAGTATCGATAGAAGCCAATCTTATTACTGGGGCATCTAAATACTCAAAACAATTTTCACTTATAAGAGATGAAACTTCAGCTCCAATTCCCCCTGTTAAATTATCTTCATGAAGAATAAGCACTCTATTTGTTCTTTTAACTGAATCGAAAATTCCATTTTTATCAAGAGGAATTAAAGTTCGTAAATCAATTATTTCTAAACTATAATCTGAATTTTTAGAATATTCAAGAATCCATTCAACTGCCAAACCATAAGTAACAATAGTTAAGTCAGTTCCACTTTTCAAGATTTTAAGTTTTCCAAGCTCAATATTATACTCATCTTTTGGAATGAAAGATTTTGAACTTCTATATAATGCTTTATGCTCAAAAAACATTACAGGATTGGGGTCATCAATTGCAGAGAGTAACAATCCTTTTGCATCATACGGGTTTGATGGGTAAACAATTTTTATGCCTGGTATATGAAAAAAAGTAGATTCATTACTTTGAGAGTGAAATGGGCCACCTCCAATACCTGCACCTGTTGGCAATCTTAATGTGACATTAACAGATTTTCCCCACCTATAATAGGTCTTAGCTAAATTATTAATAATTTGATTAAAACCATTACTTACAAAATCAGCAAACTGTAATTCTACAATTGGCTTGAAACCTTCTAAAGACATACCAAAAGCAGCTCCTATTGCTCCAGATTCAATAATAGGAGTGTTTCTTACTCTTTGTTTACCAAACTCTTTTAAAAATCCTTCTGTAACTTTAAAAACACCACCATATTCAGCTATATCTTGGCCAAATAATATAACTTTTTTATCGTTTTTCATTTTAAGATACAGTGAATCTTTAATAGAATCAACAAAACGCAATTCTACTTTTTCGTTTGATTTAGTATCTATTTTTTTAAAACTTGTATTAAAAAAAACATCATTTAATTCGTTACTTTCATTAGATGCAGGATTGTTTTTTTTAATAACAGAATTAATAATAGTATCTATATTATTATTTATTGTATTATTTAATTCTAAGATTCTTTTTTTAGTAATTACTTTTTTTTGGATTAATTTTTTTTCAAATTTCAATAGCGGATCTTCTTTCTCCCACTTTTGAATTAATTTCTTAGGAACATATTTTACTCCAGAGGCTTCTTCATGGCCTCTAATCCTAAATGTTTTAGCTTCTATCAAGACTGGTTGAGGTTTAGTCCTAATAATATCTGAGAATTTTTTTATTTTTTCATAAACATCTAAAACATCATTACCATCAACAATATCACCAATAATTCCATAACCATTAGCTTTATCAACAAGATTCTTACATTTAAACTGTTGTTCATTTGGCGTAGATAATCCATAACCGTTGTTTTCTACTAAAAAAATTACAGGTAATTCCCATACTGCAGCTAAATTTAATGCTTCATGGAAATCTCCTTCGCTTGTTGAGCCATCACCAACAAAAGAAAGAGCTATATTTTTTTTATTATTTATTTTAAATGATAAAGCTAAACCATTTGCCACAGGAAGCATTGCAGCTAAATGGGATATCATACCAACTATTTTTTTATTCATATCACCAAAATGAAAGGTTCTATCTCTACCTTTGGTATACCCACCATCTTTACCCATTAATTGAGAGAATAATTTTTCTAAATCTAATTCTCTGGTTGTAAAAACACCTAAATTTCTGTGCATAGGAAGAATATAGTCATCCTTATTTAACGCAAAAGAAGCACCAACAGCTATTGCTTCTTGCCCAATACCAGAAAACCACTTTGAAAGCTTGCCTTGCCTTAATAACAAAAGCATTTTTTGCTCTATATTTCTAGGAAGTCTTAAAAAGTAATATAATTTTTTTAATTCTGAATTTGAGAGACTCATAAATCCACACAATTAATCTTATTTTCCAATGAACCTAACTTATCAATGGTCAATTTAATTTTATCACCATTTTGAAGCCAAATATTTGAATTATTTGTTTGATTTAGCTCTAACAAGCAACCTGTAGAGCAAGTTCCAGATCCTATTAAATCGCCTGGGAATAACTCAACTCCATATGAAGCTCTTTCAATCATATCTGCAAAAGACCATGTAATATTTTTAAAATTATCATTTGAAATTAACTTATTATTTAAAAAACCAGACATTTCTAAATCATATTTTAAATCTTCAGCGCTACCAATCATTCTATCTTCTATTTCATCTAAAGTAACAAGAAAGGGACCTACTGAAGAAGCAAAATCTTTTCCCTTAGCTGGACCTAGATTAAGTTTCATTTCTTTCATCTGAATTGCTCTAGAACTCCAATCATTTAAAATTGTGAAACCAGCAACAAAATCATACGCTTCTTTAGCTTTTATATTCATTCCTTTTTTTGATATTATCAATCCTATTTCTAATTCAAAATCTAATTTATTTATTTGATTATTAAATAAATTTATGTTACCAGGTCCAACTATTGAATTATGATTAGAAAAGTAAAAAACAGGAAACTCATCATACTCAGGAATCATATCTAATTTTCTACTTTTTCTACCTGCTTCGACGTGCTGTCTAAAAGAATAAAAATCTCTAAAAGAATTCGGTTTTAATAAAGCCTCTGTATTTACATTGTCAAAAGAAATGATTTGCTTATCTTCAGATTCCATAAGATTATTTAGTAATACATTGTTATCACAGAAATTAAGTAAATAATCGTTTAAATTATTTGGAAGTCGACCATTTGACAACAAGGGGATATCTACAATATCAAAGTCATTAATTAAACATCCTAAAGAATTAGTACCTTCAAAAGAATAAGCTATAAATTTCATGATTTATTTTCAGATTTGGCATCAAAGAATCTTGTAGTTGGATAAGCAAATTCAAGATTAATATCTTTATCAAACTCATCTAATATATCTTCCCAAATAAATTGGCTAGTAATCCTTCTTTTCCTTGGATTACATAAATATCTTATAGTTAATAAAATACCAGAATCTTCAACTTTAGTATAAACCTGGGGTTCAAAGTCAGGCTGATATACCATATATAATCTTGATACTTGTTTGAAATTTTTTGCAGCTACTTTACTAATATTTGCAGTGTGTTTTTTTGAAATTTTTTCAAGGGTTTTCTTTGCTTTTTTCCAATCACTTTCAAAAGTTAACAAAACATCAACTTCGTTCCATATATATTTAAAACCTTTACTATAATTTGCTAAAATATCAATAAAAACTTTTCCATTTGGGATATGTATGATTCTACCTGAAGCTTGCTCACCTTCACCCCAATGACCAACTTCCATTAATGTGAATTTAAAAAAATTAATATCTATTACATCTCCTGAATGCTCACCTATTTGCACTCTATCTCCAACAACAAAAGGAGCCCTAGATAATATAAATGCCCAGCCAGTAAGATTAATCAGAGGATCTTTTAAAGCAATTGCAATACCCGCAGATAATAAACCCAAATAAGTTGCAACAGATTCAAATCCTTTAAACCATATTTGTCCAATGATAATTAAAGCTAAAACATTAATAACGTAACTTGAAATTTTTTGCCATCTATATCTTACTAAAGCGTTCGATGTATTTCTAAAAAGTATTTTTAAAAATAATTTCCTAAGAATAATAAAAGATAACATTGCAATGAATGAGGCAATAAATTTTACTTGTATTGATGAGTAAGTAAAAAACCTTGTAAACCAATCTAAGTTATCTAACATAATATCAGTAGTTTGGATTCCAAGTTAGCTCTTTATCATCTAATTTATAATTTGCATACCTTGATAAAACAAAAAATAAATCTGACATTCTATTTAAATATTCTACAATAATAATATCAATAAATTCTTTATCTAATATTTTCACAACGTAACGCTCTACTTTTCTACATTTTACACGAACTAAATGCAATCTAATGCTTAACTCATTACCACCAGGTAGAACAAATGAATTTAAATCTGATAGATGCTTATTATAATAATTTATATTTTTTTCTAATTCAATAATAGATTCTTTAGTTACCATAGGCATATTATCAGTCTTAAAATTAGTATCTACTGCAAGCATATTACCCAAATTAAAAAGTTCATTTTGAATTTTAATTAAAAGTTCATTCAGCTCATTTAAATCTTTATTATTAATTTTTTTTAATAAGACCAGGCATGATCCCACAGAGACATTCAACTCGTCAACTTCACCGAAAGCAGATACTTTACTATTACTTTTCAATACCCTTTGTCCTCCAATTAAAGAAGTCATTCCTTTATCACCGGTTCTTGTATATACTTTATTAATAATAATATTAGGCTTTTTAATTTTAATTACTCCTAATTAATTGATGAACGTTTTAACTTAATTATTAAATCGTTTAATAAAATATTTTGTATTTTTGTCCAAAATATTTTTTTACTGTTTTTGATTTTCATTAATTCCTTATTTGTCCACTCAATATAAGTAGCATCACCATCAGCTATAACATTTGCTGATGCACCTTCCTTAGTTATATAGCTTATTTCACCAATAAAACTTCCACGCGGTAGAAAAGCTATACTTTTACCTTCTGACTTTACATTGACCTTCCCATTAATTAATAATAGTATAGAATTAAGTTTTTTATCTTTTTTGATAATTGTAACTCCATTTGCAACATTTTTAATTAAACCCATCTTCCAAAATGTTAAAAACTCAAATGTAGATAAACTTTTAAAAACTGATTCATAAATATCAAAAATCTTAGGTTCAATATATCTTTTTCTTCTTTCATTAACTATCCTTACTATTTGATATAAATTAATAGCAACAAAAACTATCATCCAAAAAGAAGAATCCATATTTTGCTCTATATAACTTTGAGTAATGAATCTTAAAAAATAACCTAATGTTAATAAAATTCTAATCCATAGGATTTCTCTAAAACCTAGAGCAACAAGATTAAGTAAATATCCAACATTTAATAATATAAAACCGATATCCATTCTTATATTACAACCTTAATTGAAATTAATAATAAAATAACACCCATAATTTTACTAATTATTATAGAATATTTCTTTAAAAAATTTTTTGAATAATTAGAAGTAAAGAAAATGGAAACTATACAAAACCAAATACCGGTACAAAATACCATCCAAATACCATAAATAATTTTAATGTAGAGAGGAGTTAGTTGACTAATAATAACTGTAAAAAAAGAAATAAAAAAAAGTATGGCTTTTGGATTAAGTAAATTAGTTAAAAAACCAATTAGAAAAGGACTTCTTAACTTAAAAATATTATTATCTGCTGAATTATTTATACTATTAGACATAATTAATGCGATTGATATATATAACAAATAAAAAAAACATAAGTACTTGATAAGGTTATATATATATGTATTATTAGTAAATATATAATCTACACCAAAGATACAAAGCGTTACATGTATGAATATCCCGAGAGATATTCCCAAACTAGTTTTAAGTGCGTTTAATCGTCCATATTTAATACTTTGAGAAGTAACAACAATGAAGTCTGGACCAGGACTTATAACAGCTAAAAAGTGAATAATTATTATTGATAAAAATTGTTCGATAGATATAAAAATAAGTGTGTACCGAGGGCCGGAATCGAACCGGCACGGACGTATATTGTCCGAGGGATTTTAAGTCCCTTGTGTCTACCAATTTCACCACCTCGGCATTACGAGGCGTCGACCAGATTCGAACTGGTGCATAACAGTTTTGCAGACTGCTCTCTTACCACTTGAGTACGACGCCTTAAAAAAGCTGAGCGAAAGATCGGATTCGAACCGACGACCCTCACGTTGGCAACGTGATGCTCTACCAGCTGAGCTACTTTCGCAATAAAAATATAAAAAAAGCTAAATACAAGAGTTCAATTTTAGAGAAATTAATACAATAGGAACAATACCTTTTTAAGAAATTAATGATTATGTCCATGATGAGGGTCTCCAGGAAGCCTGCCCTGAATGTCCAGCATAGGACCTCCAATTTCTAAAATCTTTTCTTTCCCTTTATCAACAATTTTAAGAATATTTGGACTATCAAATATTAATTTTCCCAATTCTATTTTTTCAAATGAAAGTGTATTTACAGCATTCTCTAAAGATTGATTTGCTTGATTTAATTGTGATTGGTATCCATATATTCTATTTAAAGTTTTCTGATCATTTCTATAAAGCTTTATTAGATCTGCGTCTGGATTACCTTGCTTCATTTTTTCTAACCTATCTTCAACACGATTAATAGTATTCTCACACCAAGCTAAATCTGTAAAAGGTAGTGCTTTATCAACTAAATTTAATTCAAATTTATAAAGTATTTTACCTCTGTCACCGGCTATGTATGTTGGAATTTGAGCACCACCGTCTGAAGAACGAGTTCTTCCTCTGCTACTTAAAATCATATCTAGTTCTAAATCATCATTATATAATTTAGTCAAATCTTGCTGACTAGCATTAAATAGCAAAATCACAACATCGCTTTTGCTATTAACTTCTTCAAGAATATTTCTAAGAGAAGCAATTGGGTCTAAAATTTGAATTTCATTATTATCAAAAACAGATGTTAAACCAATTACACCTATGTTTATATTATTTGATTTTAGAATAGTGTACGGTTCAAAAATTAATTGACCAGACCTATTGACTATATTAGCAGATAAAAATGGAAAATTAGATTTTTTATATTGCTCTAAAATAAAATCAAGACCACCAGCAAAGTCTTTAGAGCCTACTGAAAATGCATCACATCCCATTTCATTAAAAGAATCAATAATAATTTCTGCATTCACTTTTGAAACATCTAGAGTAACACCTGGATCTAGTATGTTTTTTTTAAATAGTAAATCACCAGCATCTAGAATCAATGGATTTATACCTTCTGCTTTTAAATTTTTAATTACTGTAGCTTTTCGAGCAAGACCGCCCAATGGTTTTTTCTTTCAACCACAGGGATCTATTTCACCATGAACATTAGTAGTACCAATTATTGTCAGTATATTGCTATTATTTGATTCAATTGAAAGCAAAGGGCATAACACAATTAATATATAAATTAATTTTATCATTTTAATTATTTTTTGAGTTAATATAGATATATAAACTTATACCTAATAATACGATATCTTCAAATATTCTTTCAATCATATTTTTTCTTAACTCAGTATCATCTAAACTTCCAGAATTTAGATCAAAGCACCCGCAATCGACGTTTATTCCTCTTACAAGAGCTTGAGATAAAATAAATAAGAACCATAATAATAAAGCAATAGATATAAAAGATGCACCATTTATATTTAAATTAAAAATTAAACATATTCCAATTACTAACTCAAGCATAGGTACAAACAAAGCAAATAAATTATTTAAAAATACTGGTGTAACATGATAATTATCTATCAAGTTGGAAAAACTTAAAGGGTCTAAAATTTTATCTATACTTGCATAAATAAATATAAATCCCAATAATAATCGAGATATAAATAAAAAGTTAATATTTTTAAAAAAATTAATCATTGTTCAAAGGGAAACCATTATCTAACCATTCAGGCATACCGCCTTCATATATTAATATTTTTTTAATTCCTAAGCTATGTAAGTAAAACCCTAAATCTTCACTTAGGCTACATCCATGACCACTGCAATAGATTATAAAATTTTTGTTTGTAAAAGATTTATTATTTATTTTACTCATACTTTGACTTAAATAAAAATCTCCATTAAGCATACCAATATAAAATATATGACCATTGATATCAATCTTTTGAGTAAAATCATCCTTAAGTTGAATCATATATTCTAAATCATAATCACTAACAATCTCTTCAATTAATTCATAAGGCAAGTTTATGGATGATAATATATGCTGTTCGCTGAAAGATTCATTATCTCTAGCATCTATAAAAGTAACAAAATTTTTGTCATATAGTAATTTAGCAGTTTTTAAATCTACAAGAGTAGGAGATTTAAGATTATTAATAAAGGTTAACAGGCTATCAGATTCACTAGAAAACTCGCCAACTTCTTTTAGCTTTGATTCTTTAAATAGAGGATAATCGTCTAGAAAAAAATATCTACACAAAGACAAGACCAATGAAATTATTATTATTTGAATTATATCTTTATATTTAATTTTCATAAATTTAAATTATTCTAAGCCTAAATTTAATAAATAAAAGCTTTTTCTTTGAGAACTATTCAATAAAAAATAAATTAAGGCATTGATGCGGGTGTTTTTTTTAAGGGGATATAGCTCAGCTGGGAGAGCGCTTGAATGGCATTCAAGAGGTCAGCGGTTCGATCCCGCTTATCTCCACTTTTTAAAATTTAAAGGAGTATTTATGTTAAGCATGTCAAAATTAAGAGATAATTCAAAATGGGTATTATGGACGTTACTTTTCTTTTTTGTAGCAAGTATGACCGTTGGTGGTCTAGTAGGTGGAGCTAATATCCTTGGCACCATACAAAGTTTTTTTGGTAAAGTTGATACGACTTTATATGTTGGAAAAATAGGCAATGAAAGTATCCCTATTTCATATTTTTTAAATGAAAGACAAATACAATTAAATCGTTTTAGACAACAAGGAAGGAATATAGATTCAAGAGCTGAGCAAAATGCAAGCGATTTTGCTTGGAATAATATTATTGAAAGAAAAATTAAAGATGAAAAAATAAATGAACTAAACATGGTGGTTCAACCTGATGAAGTTTATAATTTTTTACTTCTAAGCCCTCCTTTAGCCTTTCAAAATAACCTTAAAGAATTAGGTTTATTTAAAGATGAAGAAGGAAATTTTGATTTAGATTCTTATCAGTATTCAGTTAGCAATAAAGGTATCCCAGACACTGCAAGAAACTTACTATTAACTTGGGAAAATTATTTGAAAACATTTTTAGCAGATAGAAAGCTACAAAGTTTTTTCAATAATTTAAACAGCATTTCAGATTATGAAATTAAAAACGATTACAAACTAAATAATATTAACTGCACAATAGATATACTAAATATTAAAGTTAATGATGTTAGTGATTCACTTATAACAATAAGTGATGATGAAATATTAGATCAGTATAATAACGATAAAGAAGAGAAGTATAAAAATGAAGAGTCAATTACATTACAATATATTCAATTTGAAAACCTTAATTCCACTACAGATTTGGACTCTCTTCAAATAATAGATTTACAAGATAGCCTGCTGCAATTATCAATTGATTTTTCATCTGATGCTCAAATGACTTCTTTTGAAGAGGCAATACAGGATTATGATATCACTAAAATTGATACAATTAAAGTAACTGAAGATTTTAAAAATAATTCAGGTTTACCATTTCAAATGGGAGCAGTAAGACAAGCTATTAGATTTGCTTTTGATAACAATTATGGTGATACTTCTGATTCTTTCCAGACAGATAATGGTCTTGCTGTCTTTAATATTTTAGGTAAAAATAAAAGCTATTATACTGATTTAGAAGAGTTAAAAGGTAGCATTGAAAGAAGTTTGAAAAGAAAACATAAGCAAGACTATTCATATGAGTTACTATCAAATACTGATTACGAATCAAAAGATTGGAAAGAATTAGCTGAAAATAATGAGCTTATTTCATTTTCTAATAATATATCGTCATCTATGGGTGGTAGTTTTCAAACTATTGGAAGAAATAATTCTCTAATAAGTCATTTAAATTCAATGGATAATAATGAATTTTCTAAGATTATAAAATCATCTAGTAATGTTTTTGTTGTAAAACTTATAACAAAAGATAAATTTAATGATGATAATTTTGCTGTCATACTTGATTCATTGAGGACTGAATCGTCCTTAAAAGCTAGAAACAAGGTATATAATCAATGGCTAAACAGTAAAAAAGATAACTTGGAAGTGATTGATCTAAGATCAAAAATATTTTAATTTTCTATATCAGATATAGATAGATTATTTACAAAGACATACTCATCTACTTCAAGACCCCATCTTTGCATTGACTTTTCAAGGTTAGATTTATTAAAACTTTGTTCATTTACTTTCAATACTATAGTCTTCGTTAAAAAAGATCCATCAACAAAATCTATATGAGGTTTTTGTTTGAATTCATTTCTAAGATTTTTAATTATATCTTCTTCTTTCAAATTAGATATTTTTAAAATAACATTAGTATTTTTTGGATGATTATCTTTACCAGCAAGCAGTAAAAAGGTTGATAAAAATAATATTGGAATAATTATATGCTTCATTTAATAATACTTAATTATAAGTTATATATAAAAAAGAATATAAACAATAATTACTTAAAGTAAATTATTAAGTAATTATTTATCTGAATTTCTTTCAACTAAATCAGTATCAACTGAATTTAACATCAACATACCGATAAAAAATAATACTGCTAACATTAGAAGAGACAATCTAATATCTCCAGTTAATGTTACAACAACAGTAAACAATAGAGGTCCTAAAAACGCTGTTGCTTTTCCTGAGAATGCAAAAAAACCATAAAACTCATTTTCTTTATTCTCAGGAATTAAGCGTCCCATTAATGATCTACTTGCTGCTTGATTTGGTCCCATAAAAATCCCGATTAACGCTCCAGCTATCCAAAAATAAAATTCACCATTTTCTAAAACTGGTGCAATAAAAGCTATTAAAAGTGCAATAATAAATCCAAAATTAGTTATTTGAATTGTTTTTTTCCCTCCTAAATAGTCATCTAAAAAACCAAATAAAAAAGCACCTATACCAGCAAAAATATTTAAAACAATACCAAATATCATTAGCTTACCATTTGTATCCATATCAAATCCAAATTGAGTATATGCATAAGGCCCCCCAAATGCAATTACAGTTATTATTGCATCATTATAGACAACTCTTGCTAATAAAAAACGTATGACCTGCTTATAATTTCTAATTTGATTAAATGTATTTTTTATTTCTTTAAATGAATTTGAAATAATATTATTAGTGAGTTTTACAATTCTTTCGTTACTTTTAACAAATAAAAAAGTAGGTATTGAAAAAACAGCAAACCATATTGCTATAAAAACATTAATTATTCGAATATGCTGATATGAAGATTTATCTAAAAAATTGCCAGTTAGGGGATTGATTGGATTTTCAGGAACAACAAATAATAGGAAACAAGCTGCTAGAGCTATAAGACCTCCGATATAGCCAAAAGACCACCCATAACCAGATATTCTACCTATTTTATTTTTTGGAGCAATTTCGGGTAAGTAAGCATTTAAAAATACTCCTCCCATTTCAAAACCTATATTTGCGATACAAAAAAATAAAAGCGCATTAAAAACATCTCCAGGCTCAGGAAAATACAACATAAAAGAAAAAATAATACATATCCATGTCCAAAAAATTAAAAATAGCTTTCTATACCCTCCTCTATCAGCTACAGCGCCCATAATAGGAGATAAAAAAGCTATAATAAGTGAAGATATCGTAATAGCCTTTCCCCATGCTGCAATACCAAGTTCTTCTGATCCTAAAAAAATAGTTGATGTAAAAAATGTGGAATATATAAATGTTACGGTTATTGTCGTAAAAGGCTGGTTTGCAAAGTCATAAATTGACCATGAAAAAATAGTTCTTTTATAATTATTTCTATTTATCATTTTCAAAGTATTTTTTTAAATCAATAAATCCACTTTTTGTAAATTTGAGAAACATAAAAATAAACATGAAAATTGAAAATAAAAAAAGTATCTGCCAAAAAAATTTCCAAGTCATTGTATTAATCCTTTTTATCTGGTAATATTAACGATCCTATTATCATTAAACATAAGCTAAAAAATAAAGATAATAATCCTATTATTGCAGGATTTTCAATACCAATACCAATATACTCTCTTACAGGTTCAAGACCAACTATACTCGAAAGGCCACCAAGTAGAGATAAAACAGCTCCAGATGAACTTGCTTTTTTCCAATAAAGACCTAAAACAACAACAGAAATTGCACCTGTAAAATATATGGCACCCGTTATTCCCAGATAATCCCAAATTGCATCAGATCCTTCGTAGAACATCCCCCAATAAAATATATAAATACCGAGGATTAATATTATTATTCTTGTAATAAATATTTTAAAATCAGAACTTAACTTTTTATTTGATAAAGGCTCAATTATATCATTTGTTATAATACTACTCCAGCATAATAAATAGCTGTCGTGAGTGCTCATAAAAGCTGCTAACATTCCAGCTACAACTATACCAAGAACACCAACTGGAAGAATTTCTGCTAAAAACATAGGCATCAAAGAAAGAGATTGACTACCAATATTACCATTAAAATAAACATAAGCACATATTCCTAAAAAGCATGGTATAATAAATCTAATTAAGAATGAAAAAGATGACCAAATATATTGTTTTTTAACAAGCGTACTGCTTTCAATCGATAAGACTCTTGTTATAGAAGTTGGCCATATCACAGCACTCACAAACCCCAAAACAACTTGCCATGATATATAAAACCCTCCCATTCTATCTATAGGATTATAAATTTTATCAATATTATAGTTTTCATTATTTTGTAATACTATAAACTCTAAAGATTCAAATAGATTATTCCAACCTAAAGTTTTAATTGAATAAAAAACACAAAACATAAAACCAATAGAAAGAATTACGTATTGAATGTAATCAGTTACTATGACTGATATCATTCCACCTGAAACTGTGTAAACAAGAACTAACACAAGCAAAATGAACATAATAATAGTTAATAAATTGTCATTATTACTAATTCCAAAAATACTTTGAATAAAAATAGCTCCTACTTTTAGAAACAAACCCATATTTAGTATACCACCTAAAGATAATAAAATAGCTCCTATAATACGAGTATTAGGGCCAAATCTTATACTATAGTACTCGGGTATACTTTTCACTCTTAGTTTTCGTAGTTTAACTACTACAAAACCTGTTAACCCTATTAATAATGTAACGATAAATGCGGCAAGACCTATATGGAAAGATGAAAACAATCCATTGATACCAGTTTGAGCATTATACATTACAGTTATAAGGCCTAACTCTGTTCCAAGCATAGTAACTACACCTAAAGATAAACTAACACTCCTATTAGCAATCATAAAATCAGAAAAATCTTTAATATATTTCCTGGTAAAAATACCAACACAAAAAATAAGAGTTAAATATAAACCTATTATTATAAAGTCAATTAAATGCATTTTTTAATACAGTAAAAATTTGTCATTATTAATATTATCCCAGCTTTTTATAAGTAGTTCAACATCTTTATCTAATAAAATATGCTGTCTTAATTTACTTGATCCATAGAGTTTGTCTATGAAGTTACTTTTAAGAAATTTAAATTCATTTGGATGTATTTTATGTATAACACTTAATAGATGTAGAGCTAGAGCAATTGGACTAATTTTATCTCTATCTAAAATTTCTATTTTCAGACCATTACATTTTTCATTTAAATATTTTGGATTTAAAGATTTTCCAATTATAGACCTAGGAGTAAAGTTAGTTTTAGAAATTTTAAAACCATCTAAATCCTCATTACTAATTTCATTAATTATCTTTTCTGAATTTAACCAAGGAGCTCCTATTATTTCAAACGGACTATCTGTCCCTCTTCCCTCTGAAATATTAGTTCCTTCAAGTAAACATAAACCGCTATATAAAATAGCTGCTTTAAGATTTGGAATATTTGGTGATGGAGGTATCCAAGCTTGATTCATACTATTAAAATACATATTTCTTTTCCAACCTTGCATCTTCACTATATGTAAATCAGATTTTAATCCATTTTGAAGCCAATTTTTTTCGTTTATTAATAATGCTAGTTCTCCAATTGTCAAACCATGCCTTGTTGGAATTTGATGCATTCCTACAAAAGAGGAAAATTCTTTATCTAACATAGGTCCTTCAATTTTACCGCTAATTGGATTAGGTCTATCTAAAACATAAAAAGGTATATTATGCTTAGCACAAACCTCCATAACATATGTCATTGTACTAACATAGGTATAATACCTACTTCCTATATCTTGTATATCAAAAATTATAGCATCTAAATCAATTAAATATTTAACATCAGGTTGAAAGCTATTTCCGTACAAACTAATAATTGGAATATTAAAGTCATTTATATTATCGATATGTTCACCAGCTGCATAATTATTAACTAAACCGTGTTCTGGAGTAAATACAATTTTTAAATTGAAATTTTTAAATTTAGGTACTATCGTTTTATATTCATTATTAATTTCTATAATATCGCTAGAATGGTTTACGACTAAACCAATATTTTTGATACTATTAAAGTAGTTTTCATTTTCTAAAAATATTTCACCTCCATTAAATATTTTATCATTCAGGCAACTTTCTTTCACTTTTATATCAATGATATTAGATGTATAATCACTTTGATCACTTCTATAAAAAAATAAAATACCTAAAGAAATTATTAATATTACTACAATATCTCTAAAAAATAAATATTTATGAAATTTTTCAAGAATTAGAACAACTGAAATATTTATAAAAACACTACCAAGTATATAAAATGTCCAAGCGATATTTATTTTAGTAAAAATAAATACGATTAGGATACCAGATAAATACCCTAAAACTATATTTTGCGTCCTAAATTTCCCTAATCTAGATAAAATAAAGAAACTAAGTAAAACACCGTAGGTAAATGATGCAATTTTCAAACCTATAATAATAAGTGAATTATTAACATTATTGAAAGCAATTGCAACTGATACAAGAATCAAAGTCCAAATTAAAGCAACAAATCTGGAGGTCTTCAACGATTTAACATTAGGAAACCAATCTCTTAACGTCGACGAAGAAAGAGCATTTATAGATGAACTTAGTGTTGACATCGCTGCAGATAAAACCCCTGCTATTACTATTCCCTTAAAACCAACCGGTAATATATTTTTAATTATATATGTAATTTCTCTATCTTTTTCAATCATTTCACAATCTGTTACTAGGTAAATTAATGAACCAATAAATAAAAATAATGAAAATTGAATAAACACAAATATTCCACTTCCAATCATTGCTTTTCTAGCAGATACAATATTGTTTGTAGCTAAAACTCTTTGTACTATCATATAATCTGAACCATGAGATGCAAAAGAAAGCATACAGCCCCCAATGAAAGCAGATAAAAAAGAAAATGGATTAGTTAATATATTACCACCAAAATCAAATATTTTTAATTTTCCACTACTATATAAATAATTAATAGAGTTATCTGGGATCAAATCCGTTAAGAAGTAAATACATATCATGGCACTTACTAAGTATATAATAAATTGAAATGCATCAATTTTTATAACTGCTTTCAAACCTCCGAGAACAGTATAAATAAGTGTAATAAAACCTATAAGTAGAATAGATACATAAATAGACCAACCTGTAATTGATTGAAT
>CERI01024345.1_pt1 | contig 29947 bp, 34 predicted proteins | sample 350261 | NCBI WGS metagenome assembly CERI01 (sample SAMEA2620979, study PRJEB7988) | marine metagenome | isolation source: saline water (ENVO:00002010), including
ATCCAGGGACTGGCATCAATGGTATAGTCTGTTGGTTTCTTGCTCTACGAAGTCTAAATCTTCTCACTCCTTGTGCGACATTAGTAGAAGGAGCTAGTCCTCCCATGATACCGTAATGCGATGTTTGATTTGTCATAGAGCTGGAGCTACTGACTTTGTTTGAGCCGCTCAATACCATATATATATGTCTGCTATAAAAAATAACTAGGCACCAGAATGCTTTTTCAGAAACTGCATTATACTAGCATTACCAGTGGTTTTTCGTTTTATTTTGGCTAAGGATGATGCGAACAGGAGTTCTTTTACCTCTTTGTTCCGCATCTTTTCTTCATGTGACATAACTGATGATTTCAATGCAGATTTATTCCTTGCCGCGCCAACTAATGCTTTCCAGCGCGTTGGCTGGCTGGCATGTTTTTGCTTGAACACATCCAAATCCTCTAGCATAAGACCGAACACCTGCTGCACTGGTTTCATCACTTGATTCGTCACGTAATGGTCATAGTCAATCTCCAACTTTTGTTTTTTAATAAACTCAGGAGTTTCAATTCTGTCCCCTTGCAGAGCACCTCTTTTTTTAGTCTTGACATAAACGAACTCTATCCTATCCCCCGGCTTTGGTCTGTTGCCTGGATCTCTCCTTCCTATTCTGTCTGCAAGGACTTTGTGTGCTATTGAAGCCGGGTTCTTATAATGGCCTCTCAACGCTTTAGTTAAGACAAGTTTCTCCATTGGCACACGACCGCTTGCTAGACTATCCAGAGATCGCGACAAGAACCTACTAGCCTTGTTGGCATCTCTATCTTGCATTAGGATATCGATGACACCACCATATATGTCTTTGACAATTGGCGCATTATCCCGCCTTTTAAGCACAATTCCCATAGCTTTCATCTTGCATTTATTTGCATCTTCTTCATATAGCATTCCAACATACCGTTTTCTTGACAGCAGAATAAACGGCCAAAACGTTTTTTCATACTCTAAATCATGAGGAGACTTGAGGAAAGTGGTGGCCAATTGTCCAGCTTGTCTAGCAAGTTCAATTGTTAATTCTAAGGCTGGTTTGCCGATAATTTTCTCGCCTTCCAATGTCCGCGGATTAAACTTGAAGAACACCGAGTCTGTATCCCCATATACATATTCCGCATTAACGACACATTCGCCAACAGCTTCAGTGACCACTTTTCTTTCTTTATAACAACCCTCTATGGTGTCTCGAGCATACAGTAGAAGCTTGCGGCCCAGAGCAGTAGTAGAGGCTGCTATGTCGATGTCATAGAATGTGGATGTCTTCGCGCCACATTGACCATAAATCGAATTTGCAGTAATCTTAATTGATAACTGTCTCTTATCAAGGATATTCCGCATAAACGGGTCAGTCTCAACTTTTTGCTGTGCTCGTGTAGCTTTCCGGGCTGCCAAGCATTCTCGCAGGATGGAAGGTATTATACCTAACCTATTATCTGGGAATTGAGCGTACCTGCATATCTTGCGGCCAGTTTTAACCTTTATCTGCGGACCTACTTTCCCCGCTGGTCTTTCTAGGCCCGAACGAAGGCCTTTAGTTTCCCATCTATATACGTCGTAGTCGATATCAACATAGTCGTAGCCTTTCAGACCATCGTAGATGTAACTACCGTCCTCTCTTTTTTGGCCAACTTCGCACACTAAGTTGCCGTCCAAATCGTACTCTTTGGACCACACTTTACTGTCATGTGATATATTGTCACTGATCATACATGATGGGTAAAGGCTACTATAATCAACACATGCTACTGGGTCATCTAAATAGACGCCTTGTTTGGGATCCAGAACCACTGCTCCCTCGTAGCCTTCATGGCTGTCGCCTTTGTTAATAGTAGGCATCAATGTGCTCTTTTCTCTGCATTTCTTTGCCATGTAACTTGTAAGTTTAATACCTTGACCTCTTAAGACCAAGAATGACATCGGTACGGAGCATAAGCTGCCCATCTCAATAAAACTCGTCATTATATCCGTTTTCTGGAACAGATCAAACACCAAGGTGCAATCTTTCACGCAGTACTTGGCAATTGTATATCTGTCATCTGCTGTTCCTGAGGTCAAGCGGAATATATCCTGAGGCGTTACATCGTCTTTTGCCAGACCCCAACGTAACGTTCCTTTCGATACCTTTGCAACGGTCCCCATAACCGCGAACGTTGATGAACTCCGATCGACATCAATTACCTTAAACTTTGCTCCTCCCTGATGAGAGTCTGTGCTATGAACGGTATGCTCAAAACATACGAAGCCATTAATCTGAACGCCAGAGATGTTCTTGCAATGTATTACTGACTGGGTCGTCTCACCGTCAATGTGTTCTATATTACTAATATTGTCTCCAATGAACTGACTCGATACGTAGTTAAGTGAATACTTTGCTAAGTTGTAGTCTCGCCGATATACGTTGTATAGATCAATGATGAGCCTACCTGGCATGTCGATATAGCGAAGATCATGCTGGCCGCTTGCGATGACTAACTTGCTTTCCGCAATGTTTGTCTTCCCTGTCTTCCAGTTCTCTTTCCAACAAACCTCTCCCCGATTCCTCGACAGCATTAGGAATTCCTTGGCACAACCGAGTTCGACTGCTCTATCGTACATGAATGAGAAGTCGAAGCCCATAATGTTATAGCCAATCACCACGTCCGGATTCTCTTCTTGAACCAGTTTTGTCCAACTTAGCAGCATCTCTTCTTCTGTGCTACAACTTCGGATCCTAGTGTTTTTAACTTCCCCGTTATCGTTGCATGTTCCTACAACCAACATGTCGTTAAGGTAAGGTTCTGTTTCGCCATTCATCGTGTAGAATGAAGACCCGATGAATGTTACTTCGTCGCCTTTTACCTTTGGAAAGTTACAGTTAGAGAAATGTGCAGTCAGCGCTAACACGATATCATCTATACTTTGCTCGTTCAAAGCATCGACATATCGCAGTTCTCCGTTAATCATAACTTTAGTGTTGATGAATCTATCTACTAGTGTATAAAGAGTTTCTTGCGATATTTGGCGGTTACAGAAGACTTTGGAAACATCATTATCGCCGTCTCCGAAAGCTGCATGAACCATACTAGAGATTGTTCTGGACTCAGGTCGTCTTGCGATTTCTCTAGCCAAAAGTGTGTAGTCTTTTATGGCTAATGGAAAGTTTCCATGTGATGACGAAGCTTCAATGTCAAAACTCATTACTTTGTAAGGAACAGGGTGTTGAGTAGCAGACTTGCCATCGATATTGGAGTATTTTGTTTTGAACGAGTGATCGCAATTTGTTGCATTGTTGGTTTCCTCTATCAGGCCCTCTTTCTTGATGTTGATCCAGCCCGTTGGGCTGATGTTTTGCACGTGGAAGAATCTGAGTAACGGGGGTATATGAGCCTCGTATAATTCTAACTCTTCCCACTCACCGTCTTTATGTAGTCTGAAGTTCTGGAGTCTTCTATCTGTTCCGTCTTGTACATACCACATGTTCTTGAATTTGTTCTTAGCTTGTTCGCTGCAGAAGTCGAGTCTCACGAACTTTGCACCCGCATCCGCATCGAAGCCATATAGTTTATTCCTGCGAATAAGTTTTACTGAGACGATTGTGTCTTGAAAATGTTTAGTATCAAGATTATCATACAGTGCCTCGATAAGCTTAATTTTGTCACTAGTTCGCCAGTTGTCCGACACTTTTACATAGAAGTACGGCGTGAAAGATGTGGCTGTCACAGAATACGTTTTACCTTCGGCATCAAGCCCAAACATCTGGATTTCAAACTGTTTGTCAGTCGCGCACTGGTAACAGTTGTCCGAATCGTCATCGGAGACGGTAGCGTCACGAGTACAGAAGCTCACAAGTCTTAAACTTAGCATAGAAATGACATTGGCTAAATGTCTAATTCAATTTTTCGCATCAACTATTAGTATGTTAGTTTCACTGGCAACAACAAAAGCTGGCGCTGCCATCATTATAATGCTTGGGGCTGTAGTATCGTGGGCCGAACGCGCGTACTACGAGGGACTTCTCAAGGATAGCATCTCTACGTTGTCCATTCTAATCGTTGAAACAGTTGTATTCCTGGCCTTGGTACTTGCTTGGGCGTCGAGCTCGCACAAAAGGCGCTCTGCCATTGTAAGAGATATTTCTTTACTAAGCAATGAACGATGGTTGTTCTTTACAGTGTTCGCAGTATTTGGGCTGTTGAGTGCCTACGCCAGTGACGTGTCATTGATAAAGCATGGGACCGCTACCATTCAGCTAGGGGGTATTGTGATAGCTCTAGGTGTTAGTGCAGCGCTCTATATGTTGAGCGTTCAACGAGAGAAGGCTTTGACGACATTTCCCTGGTTGTTGGGCTTGATAGTGTGCGCAGTTGGCCTTGCCACGTCTGGAAGCTAAAGTTCGTCATTTAATCAGAACCTATATATAACATGAAGATATTCAAACTTGGGTTCGTTGGCGTCGTCTTTCTGCTTGGAATGTACTTTATCTCCATGAGAGACCAGTTTGAACAGTCAAAGGAAAGTTTTGTTGGCAACAGCATACCCCAATGTCCTGACTTGCTCGTACAGGAGAACGGCAAATTACATTTGTATAACAGACGTTTGGCCAAGGTACCTGGAGTTAATCCTGTAGTTTTTGACAGTCTGAATGATTACGTACAATTTATGAACTGGCAACGTAGCCAGGGAATTCATTGTAAGGTAATGTACTTGGAGAAGGGGTTCAATACGCAAGGCGAATCTGACTATTCGGGTTGGCGTAGAGAAGATTGGAGTAGTCTCCCTCAGATCGATGCGTCGGATCATGGGTATGGGGACCAAAAGTTTATCGATCGGAAGCAGATGAGAATACTCACTGATTCGTCATCTGGTGTTACAGCTTTTTCGTCGTTTGATCCTCAGGACCAACTCATAGGATTACGCACCCCGCTAGATCGGAAGTTCTCGCGTAAGTCGAAGCTTATTAGTGCTAACCCAATGGACACGAATTGGGGAGGCCACTCATATACTGTGAAAAACACGCCAGAGATAAAGTACGGCAAGCGGCGTGAGAAAAAGCTATTAGCGCGCAATTGGCGGGATAGGGGTAGTATTAAAGCAAGTCAGTTAGAAACAAAGAGAGCTTCTCTTTTGTCTTAACATAACATATCGGCATGAAGACGACTTCTGAACAAATAGTCCTTTTTGTCCTCCTGATGGTATCATGTACTCTACTACATGGTGGAGTGTTATTGGAGGGCCTTGGCAGACGTCACATCTATCTTGTAGGCGATAGTATTCTCGATAACTCGTCTTATGTGCCGCATGGTGAATCAGTGCTGTCCCACTTACGACTGAAGCACGAGGGTACTACTCTTTTCGCTAGGGACAACACTAAGATAGATGGTATTGCGGACCAGCTACAACGAATTCCAAAGGAGGGTGGAATTATTGTACTCTCAGTCGGCGGGAACGATATCCTTCAAATAGATCCTTCAAGTGCCGCACCCGCGCAGATTGCCTTGCGAAGAGCGTTCGTCAGGTACAAAAGAAACGTTATTGCTGCTAGTAAGTTACCTAATTGTAAGGTGGAATTAGTTGATCTTTATTACCCAACTTCGAACTTTCTTAAAGGGTATTACACCATGATAGGCGAGTGGAACAAAATGCAAGGAAGGTTTGCGCGGGAACATGGACTTAAAGTTATTAAAGTAAGCGACCGATTAGATTGTAAGGATGACTTTACTCACTACATCGAACCTTCTCCTCTAGGGAGTGCGAAAATAGCCAGTGCTATACTTAGTTAGCCAAATGAAGAAAACATACTAGAATCTTTCTTCTTGTCCTCATTTTCTTCTTCGTTTTTGCTCCCCATGAAAGACATATCCCCGGTTGTACTATCGCCGCTGGCCATTGATGGCGCACGCATCGAGCCTCCATCCAATGATGACGCGCCATTTAACGCTATGTCTATAGCTTTAATGTTCTCTATGATTTTGGGTGTATGGCCATCCAGGTCGTATGATGAGTATGGTCGCGTGGCGAGGATTATGGCGAGACGTGCCTGCTCGTACGCTCGTTGCTGCTTGAGGCGAGTGACTACTGATCTACTTTGACTTGCTGCTATCAAAGAGTCTTGATTGTTTTTGTAGTCACCAGCTTCCACCTGATAGTTTGTGTAACAGGCCATCTGGATTTGACTACCGTAGCTCTCATTGCCGCCTGATTCTTTACTGCACTTGTCTTTTAATCTATCGCTCTCCTCTTCACCACCCCCGAATCCCTCTCTCACATAATGTGTGTTACTCAGCTCCGCTACAACAGCAATCAATATTGCCGCTGCCAGCACAGTAAATAGCATGCTTTGATACTTCCTAGGGATCATACCTTACTATTTGCCGAGATATTTTGATTTCCAAGAAGATGCAGTAGTTTTGCAATTACGTTTTTAGGAAGCTTACGTCCCTTTCCGTTCTTGTCTTTTAGACAGATTTTTGCGAGAGAACTGGGGTCCGAACGGACTATGCTCAGAGTATTGGCGAGGCCTCCGCACTGTTCTAGAATAGCTGCTGCTGTTCCTACGCTTATCCCAGGAACTTGGGAGAGCATTATCTCCTCAACATTGGACGGATTGATGATATCGGAACGTCGTTGAGCTTGCACCTTCACTGGAGCCGCCGCTACGTTATATTGAGTTCGGCGGAACTTGTCGGCCACACATATTAACCACTCGATACTTTCCTCGCATGATTGAGTGTAATGCGTGGAGAATTTCTTATTCGTCGAGATGGAGAACAGAGCAGACATGAGAGTTGTTAGTGGGAGCTGATGCTGATGTTGGTTTGCGCTGTACTTATTCCAGTTCCCCTCAATAAGATAGAAGACAAGTTCGGGAGATGTGGCAGCCTCGGAGAGTCTACAGCTTTGATCCGAGTACCTGCCGTCTTTTATACTGGCTGAAAGATCTTCTAATGTTTTGCGTTCTACGTAGAGTTTAAGGCTATCGCCTCGCGTTATGCATACGTCGCCTACGGGTAGATTTGCTGATTCCCATACGATGGAGCTATGAGGCATCTTATGTTTTTTTAGGATTTCAATCAATTGTTTCTCTCTGAAGTCGATTTCTATTAGCATAAATACTATGGGTCGAATTGTTTATATAGGATAAACCCATCTAAAACCTTTTGCTATACTTGATCATGAAGGAGAAAGGGAGATATAGTCCGTATAATAAACGGAATAGGATAATACCGTCTGCTGTGATAAATGCGATATTAAAGGCGTATGGGGTAAAGTCGAAAAGGTCAGCCTTGTTATATCGGAGAGCGCTCACTCATAGTTCCTATACACACGAAGGCATAGGCGATAGCGAGAGTCTACCTAAACCAATGGATAGTGATATACCTCTGGCAGACATTTCCAACGAGCGGCTAGAGTTCCTGGGCGACGGTGTCCTTGAGCTAGTTACAAAGAACTACCTTTACGAGCGATTCCCAGGTGAGGATGAAGGATTCATGACGGAAAAGAAAATTTCGCTAGTCAAAAACGAACACATTGGTAAATTGGCACTTGCTATCGGTTTGAACAAATGGTATATCTTATCAGTTAGTGCTGAGGAGAAAAATACTCGTAACAGCTTAAAAAAGCTTGGGTGCCTGTTCGAGGCATGGCTTGGAGCGATTTTTCTGGACCATGGTGGCAATGGAAGCGGATACGCGGCCGCAGCCAACTTTATCCGAAGTGTGTTCGAGAAACATGTCGATTGGCATAGGCTCTTAACGACCGATGACAATTACAAAAACATTTTGCAGGTTCGTATTCAAAAAATGTTTAAGACTACACTTAACTATGTACAGTTAAGCCATTCTAAAGAGAATGGTTATAACATGGCAGTATTACTTGCGCTAGGAAAATCTATTCATCACTGGGATCTAAGCCAAGCGATACCCATTACGCGCTATGGCGGCCTGAGTCAGATAAAAGATTCGGATGGACCAGTTTTAGTCCATCTTGCACAGAGCTCGCACCGGGTCAAAAAGAAAGCCGAACAGAACGCCTGTTTAATTGCGCTTCAGCGTATTGGGTTTCATGATGGTAATTAAGTTTAGCACGTATATACATACACTATGGCTGATGCGTTCATTAGAAAGTTCTCTACTGAGAAACCTCCAGTCCAAAGGGCTAGTTATCTTGTAGGTGCCTTGACGGGGCACGCTCAGCGGCCGACTGGCCTGAACCCAGCTATGAAGCGTAAAAATCCGGAGAAGAGGCAATGGGGAGACTACAAAACTGATGATGAGGATGAGCCGAACACGGCAGTTGATAGTGAAATAGATCAACCGCAGGATAGTATGGACCAGGGAAAACCAATTGATCAGATGGCACACATGAGGGCTCAACCTCTGTACGACGCGGATGTGGACGTTGAAAGGTTTCGACAACTGCTTGCGACTAGGGAGGGCATAAAACCTGTAGTGCAAGTTGATGTTGATCAGCTTGGTAAGGAAGGAACGAGGGTGCCAGCGGTTGAAGAAGTAATTGTAAATGAACCCGGATCGGATGTAGCGGTGAGTGCTTTAGCTGAAGATGTCCCTACGACTGGGGTTGAAGAAATAATTTTAAATGAACCCGGATCGGATGTTGTGGTGAGTGCTTTATCTGAAGACGTTCCTACGACTGCGGCTGAGGAAATAATTGTAGATGAACCCGGATCTGATGTTGTGGTGAGTGCTTTAGCTGAAGATGCTCCTACGACTGCGGCTGAGGATACTGCTGCGATAAAAAGTGTAAAGGGTAGTGTTCCGAAACCAAATAAAACGAGGCGACGCCGGAAGCTGGTGGATGTCGGTGAGAAGGGTTTCACACGCAAACAGTTTAGAATGCCTAAAGCAAAAGTAATGTCCCTGCCCAAAGAATTGGTGCAAATAGGAGATACGCCATTAGCCCAAAGGCTTGGTGAAAGACGAGCGTCCGTAGTTCTCAAACAACCTTCTTACTACCGCGACAATAGAGAGATCTTTGTGAATTTCATCAATGGCTTATTCGCCCCATATAGAAAACTGCTGGATGAGGCCTCGCGAAATATAGATTGCAGTGATAAAGGAACGGGAGAATTTAGCTTGCTTGCCCATCAGCTAATAGTGAGGGACTATTTGAACTTATACACACCCTATCGGGGGTTGCTATTGTATCACGGCCTGGGATCCGGGAAGACGTGTTCTTCGGTTGCAATTGCCGAAGGTATGAAAGAAGATAAGGAAGTAATTGTGATGACACCTGCATCATTAAGGATGAATTATAAAGAGGAGCTTAAGAAATGCGGGGATGAATTATACAAGAAATTGCAGCATTGGGAGTTTATAAATGCAACTCCCTCAAACATTGGAACATTGTCCTATGTTCTAAAGCTACCAAAGGCTTACATCCAAAAAGGGAAGCGACCGGGAGCATGGCTAATGAACAGTACGCTTCCATCGAATTATGACGAACTGCCTCCTGATTCGAAGTCCTCATTGGATAAACAAATTGACGAGATGATATCGTACAAATATAAGTTTATATCTTATAACGGCCTTCGGAAAAACCACATCGACGATTTGACATCAGCACAAGACGGCAGTTACATTAATCCGTTTGATGATAAAGTGTTGATTATTGACGAAGCACATAATCTGGTAAGCATGATTGTGAATAAAATCGGCAAGGAGGGAGAGGTAGCGACAAGGCTATACGACTTGATAATGTCGGCGAAAAGAGCGAGAATAGTTATGCTATCGGGCACACCAATGATAAACTATCCCAATGAATTGGGAATAATGTTCAATATGCTACGGGGATATATGAGGACGTGGAGGCTTACTGTTGCGACGACTGGAAAGATGGTGACTGAGGAAGCAATAAAAAAAAGCGTGTTCAAGGCCTCGTCGAAACTAGGACGAGTGAGTGACTTCGTTAAATATACGCCTAGTACTGCTTTACTAGAAGTAACCAGAAACCCGTTCGGTTTTGTAAATAAGCTGCGTGAAGGAGAACATGCAGGAGTGAAGTTGGGTGTCTGGGGGGAAGAAACAAATGAAGAGTTTCTTAAACAGCTTACAGCTTCTCTTAGAGCTCAGAGGATAAGCATAAAAACATATGCCGTCGATAACTATAAGGCCCTACCCGACAGGTTAGATAGCTTCAAGGAGTCATTCTTGACCCCAGATAACGAAGTTAAAAACATGAATCTTTTCAAAAGGCGAATATTGGGACTAGTGTCTTATTTCCCAGACATGTACGCTCTCATGCCTACATACGATGCAACTCAGTTGCATGTCGAGAAAATAGAGATGAGTCAATTCCAGTTTAGCGCTTATGAAGAAATCAGAGCAGTCGAGAGAAAACAAGAACTGAAAAACGCTGTAAAGCGCCTTGCAGCTGCACAGAAAGGAATATTTGAAGAAACGACCTCCACTTACCGAACCTTTTCGCGTGCTTTTTGCAATTTTGTATTTCCGGCTCCTTCTATTGTCAGGCCCTTTAGGCGCTACAAACAAACCAATACCGATGAAGCCGCGGAGGAAGATATAGAGATAGCTTCAGATGCGCCGGCTGATGATTATAGTAGTCGTCTAAAGGAGGCAATGAGGCAATTAGAGGAAAACAAGCGTGAGTATCTGGGAGAGACCGGGCTCGCGACATACAGTCCCAAAATGCTTAGGATTCTACAGCAGCTAAAGTCGAAGGACAATGTAGGGTTGCATTTAGTATATAGTCAGTTCAGAACAGTAGAGGGAATAGGCGTACTGCGACTTGTTCTGTTAGCGAACGGTTTTTCAGAGTTTAAGATAAGTAGAGGTACCGATGGGTGGGAACTTGCCATGACCGCGGAAGAGTTGGCGGCACCTTCATTTGCGCTCTACACCGGCACTGAGTCCGACGAGGAGAAGGAGATTGTGCGGAGGGTATATAATGGCGAATGGGATTTAATACCGTCAAATCTCAGCGCACAACTCATGTCTAGGTCTGACAGTAACGATATGGGACAGATTATTAAAGTATTTATGATTACCGCAGCGGGTGCTGAAGGAATAAACCTTAAGAACACACGGTACGTTCATATCATGGAGCCGCATTGGCATCCAGTAAGGATAGAACAAGTTATTGGGCGAGCTAGGCGTATATGTAGCCATTCTTCTCTACCCGTAAAGTTGCGTACGGTAGATGTCTTTATCTATCTAATGACGTTTTCTAAGAAGCAGCTTGCAGACGATGCAACGATCGAACTAAGACTGAAAGATGTTGGGAGAATCGACTCTAAAACACCATTAACAACAGATGAGGCTCTTTATGAAATCGCAACTCTCAAGGAGCATATAACTAAAAAACTGTTGAGCGCAGTACAAGAAGCTTCGATCGATTGCGCATTGCACCGGGATAAAGGGTCTGCGAAGAAATGTGTATCCTTTGGTACTGTTTCTCCAACTAAGTATGCGTACCACGGAGATATATCGTCGGAAGAACAGGACGACGTGCAACAACTTAACGTCAGAACAGAGGAACTTCGGGCAAGACTAGTTGTAGTCAAGGGTAAAGAATATGCTTATAACTCAACTGATTCTAACCTTTACGACTGGGAAAGTTACAAAGACGGCGAGCCACGTCAAGTAGGTAAGTTGATAAAAACGTCGGATGGTTATATTGTAGAACTTCTTTGATATGTTTTACTTGAAGACTCGCAATTGGCGCTTGTATCCCGTTCATCTTTATTGGCAGCTCTAAGTTTTGTAAGATAGCTATGCATTTTCTCTATTACAGACTTATTAGCATCTAATAAGGTCATTTCACTATGACAAGGTAAAGAGACGAACATGTCCAGCGCATTCCTTACTCCTGTGTAGTCGTCATCTGATAAGAGTTCAAAAAAACCAGTTTGTAATAACACGTCCCAAAGCAAAGCTTTGTTAGCACTATCTGCTGATTGCATGATACTAGAACAGCTATTTATATGAATTGAAGTACGCAGATTTTATGGCTTTTATATATATCATGCCCCAGCCTGAAGTGGCTTCACTGGAGTTTAACGCTGTCACATGTTCGCCGGGCAACAACACAGGCCAAGCTACTTGCTACCCTGACGAGGTTATTATAGAAATGAAGGATATCTGGAACAAAAGACATCCTGACAGTGCAATAGGATCGGCAAACCCGGCCGCGGTGTGGTCAGATTTGAGAACAAAACTCGGCAGGAGTTGTAAGAACGAAAGATGTTGGGCTATTAAACTTTTAACTAAGCGGCGTCAAGCCCAGCTGGTGCCGCGCCTTTTCGTCCCGGCTGCTCAGACCAAGTGGTGTAGGAACCCGACTGAGTGGCTAGATAGCAATGATTTGACTCTGGTCATGGGTCAGTATGAATATGCTCATCCATCATTTATGTTCCTAGGCCCCGCACCAGTTGATTTTGCGAGTGTTGCCGAATCAGGTCCACAAGGGTGGCCTGAGCTAAATAATTTAAATCTCGAGAAGCAGCTCCAGCGTGGTAAAAAAACGATAGGTATCATATTCAACACGGACCCTCACGACGAGCCAGGCGAGCATTGGATATCTTGTTTCATCGATATGCGCCGAGCGAACACTTTATCGCTTTCTTTCTCAGACAGTGTCGGTAGAGGCCCACCCCGCCCTATCGATACGTTTTTGAGCACTGTACGCGCTCAAATGCAGAACATGAAAGCATGTCCATGCAAAGTCAGTTACAGTTACAACAAGTATCAGCATCAGAGGAAGAATACCGAATGTGGTATCTTCTGCTTACATATGATAATTTCATTGCTAGAAAAAGAATTAACACCTCAGGAGTACTTCAAAGAGCGGAAGACCGACGCAATGATGAACTCGTTAAGGGACAAGTTCTTTATAAAGGATTGCTGATGTCATTATCTTTTTTTTTTTTTTGAACTCGGTCCTTTTAAGGTCTATTAACTTGATCTCCGGGGCTGATATCTCGGTCCGTGTATTATGTCTTACCACGTATCCGCACATATTGTTGTCGATTGGTTTTCTCATCATGCAAGAGTTCATGTCCGTACTCTCATCCGGCGAATCGTGGGCTTTTTTAGCTACTTTCATCCCTTTGTACGTTTCTTGAATAATCAATGATTTGTCTTGCGCTTTAAAATAACTAACAAGTCTCATCGCATACGCACTGTACGCAGTTTTCAACTCTTCTGCTGCTTCCTTTCCCTTGGCTAGATCCTTGGTCACAGACACAATTCTTTTTTTGTAGAACTTTAGCGAATCTGGATCAGCTTGATCACTCTTATCAACATTTTGCAATGAGTGTCTTCCCTTGCTGAAGCAAGCTATAGTAAGTTTGTCTAAGTCAAAGTCTGCCATACAATTGTTTACAAACGTTTTAGTTTGTTGGGAACGGAGTGGGGGGCTCGAATGTTTGCCCGCATTCGGAATTGAGCCGGTCAACTCGAGTTGATGAGTGGAATATATTACCACACGGCAACTGTAGTTCTGGTTTAACATGGTTCTTAATGGGGGGAGTAGGCTTTCCCATCAAAACATACATATCGCTGTTGCTTGATGGGACATATTCACTTTGCTCACAAGTCTGTAGTGCGAAGAACTGGTTTCTCAAGATAGATTCATCGTCTATTTGTGTGGCAAACCCGGACCATGGCCCTTTTTTGTCGCCCCCGTAAAAGTTAGTCTTTGTATTGTAGATTGTTGGTGTGGGGGCTGGGGTCTCTGATGTTCGCTGTTCCATGAATGGTTGCATATTAGTATATTGCGTAGGTGCTGGCCGAGGGTCAAAAGAAACATTTAGATTTCCAAGGGGTTGGTCTCTGGCAGCAATTCGTTTGGACAATTCCATGTCGCGATCAACATTACATACTGAAAACGTTGGCTGGTCTGACTGCATATTATACTAGGTAAATAGAATTTATTCGGCTTCAGCCTTTTTTTTGCAGATGCCGAATCGGAAATGAATCACTAGTACCGCGAGTAAGAGCGTGGGAAGGCCAATCCCCAGTCCGACGGTTAAAGACGATGTTTTCTTCGGCGATTGCGAGCTTGAGGTATGATAGCAGTCACTGCTTGCGAGATAAGTAGCTTCGTAATCATCTATAGTCAAGTTAGGCAAACTTATTGCCATTCGCGCTCCAGATTCACTAACCATGCCCAGACCACCTGCCTCTGGAATGCACCACCACTGAGACGGTTTGCACGCGACTAGCTTAGATGGACACTCATTCGCACAAAACCCCCACACGTCAGTTCCATGTGGATCCTTTTCGAATAGGTCTGAGTTGGTAGGGCACCACGATTGCGTCGCCTGCGGAAACCTTAAGCATGAGTAGTGCTTGACTCCATTCATGGAAAATGGGAAATCGCAACTCTTAAATGCAGCGGGTCCGCCTACGGTCTTACAACTGCGGCCATCTGTCGCGACCGCCTGGCAGGGACCAGCTTTAACCGGTGGTCCGTCCGCGGAACCGAATACTTGCGTGTAGTAGTAAGTCCATTTGCTTCCTGACAAGTAATAGACACCCACGCCAGTTTCAGTACACGACTCGCACATTATGTTTCTATAATGACCAGGACTATTTTTCCACCCTCTTACTACTTCCGTTGCCGTACTGTAGCCTACTGCTATGTTTTCCGCCACTGACCTCCACGCATATCCCTCGCCTAAGACGCGTTCATCAGCCCCTAATCCATCGGGATTTACATGCGAGAAGAAGTTCCTTTTTTCCATGTCCATAGAATGTTTAATCGCTGCACGCTGCAGCCGCTTGTCAAGAACTAACCGGGATAAGCCCTTTCCACGTCGTAACTCGTTGATAAGTGCGAGTATTTCACACTCAACTGGGCTGGGTGTAGCAGGTTCCTCCGGAGGCACGATCGTCCCTAGGCATTGACCTCGACAATAGCCCCAGTTTCCGCGAACATGCCGGCCTGTCTGGTCAGTTTTAGTCGAACACCATTTTTTACCAGTTTCGTCGCCGTCTGCTGTACATGACCTGTAAGTTTTTCTGCCAAATACGAATGGAATAATGCAATCAGTACCGTCGATTGTTTTACAGTCTCTAGGAACTGGAGAAGGAATTACCGACGTTGGCTGTGATGTCGGTCGGAAGCGTGGGGTTGGTTGTGCCGTCTTCTTAGTTGGCTTAAGAGTAGGTGCCGTGGGTGAGGAAGACGGTTGGGGAGTTGGTCTCTTGGTAGGTGCAGATGATTGTGCGCAATCATTAGGACAGTACCCCCAGTTCCCTTGAACATGGGTGCCGCTACGGGTTAGTGTGGAGCACCAGAAGCGACCGTCGGGATCAGATACAGTAGTGCATGATGTGTATGATCTAGATTGGAATACGAATGGGAATTGACAAGGTTGATTCGTTTTTGGTCCGCCGACTGTTACGCACTGGCCAGGTTGAGGCGTGGGTAACGGTAAGCCACTACCGTACAATGTTCTAAGGAACACATTCTTCCCTCTTGGGTTGTTGATTAAACCTCTAGTTGCGCTATTCAACAACGTGCGTGTGACACTCGCGGGGTCGGCTCTAGTATTTTCTCCCATGATAATTGCAACGGCTCCTGCGACGTGAGGACAGGCCATCGATGTGCCAGACAAGACCGAAGAGCCTGTTCTAGACCGGTAAGAGGCAGACCTTATGTTAGAACCTGGTGCAAATATATCAACACACTGGCCGTAGTTTGAGAAGCTTGACCTCTGATCGTTTATAGTGGTCGAACCAACTGTGATTGCAGATGCCGCACTTGCTGGAGACGAGTTGCATGCATCCGCATCTTCATTCCCTGCTGCGGCAACAACGACGACACCGGCCTCGACTGCGCGTGCGATGGCTCGGTTGATTGTGCCAGATTTGCCGCTACCCAAACTCATTGACGCCACAGTGGGCCATCCGTTCCGTGTTCTTTGCTTCATCACCCAGTCAATACCGTTTAATACACTACTACTAGTGCCAGAGCCTGAACAGCCTAATATCCTTACTGCGTGCAGTGTTGCTTTCTTAGCTACACCCCAACGTGTCCCTCCCACTGTACCAGCGCAGTGAGTTCCATGTCCATTGCAGTCAGACCAGCTATTTGTGTCCCCTATAAAGTTGGCTCCGTTACCCAAACGCCCAGCGTAGTCGTCGTGTTCATTGATTCCAGTGTCCAAAACATAGACATGTACTCCTTTGCCATCACTACTACCAGTGTCGTATAGTTGGTTTAGTAGGTTATCCCTCTGATCTATACGATCCAAATTCCAAATCGGGTCACGTTGTAAGACAACGCTAGTAACGATCTGATCCTGCTCCACGAATTTAACTCGACTATCAGTTACAAGTTCTCGCAGCCCTCTGGCACTTAATGTAGCAGAAAACCCATACATACAGTCATTATAGACCGATGTTATGTTGATATCTTTTTTCTCTTCCGGTGCCTTCTCTAATGTAAGCACTTTATTATTAACCTGACCAGTGTTCTCATATACGATTATAAACCTATTATGCAAGTGAGATGGACTTGTCGCCTGTACACTACATCCGTTACTGAGTTTGTGACCGTATTCACCTGATAAGTTGTGCCATTCAGTGCAAATGTCCGTCTGGTCTAAAAGTCTAGCCATAGACCAGAGCAACGGTAAGGCTGCAAAATACATTTTGTATTTGATTACGATTCAGTTTTTAAGTCCAAAGCGTGGCATACTTTTTTTACGAGATAAGTATATATGTCCATTAATAGTACTGCACTGGTTGTGTTGAAGCATACGGCGAACGTTTTAGTGTTCGGCGCTACCGTTCTGTATATTGCTATTATATTTGGCGGACTCAGCATATCTTCTCACATTTACCATGATATTCACAAATTGTTCAAAATAGTACTCAGCATAGGTCTTATCGTTACATCAGCGTATGACTGCTCAGCTACTGCTGGGTCGGGTGAGAAGGCCAAATATCTTGCATTGCACTGTAAAGTAAGTTCCAAGTTCTCGCTTATTGCCGGCCTTCTACTGCTAATTAGTGCGCTAGTTGATTTGTCATCGCCACGGCTGGACGCTAATAGGGATGGTCTGCTATCTTACTCAGACTTCTCAGGGTACGTTGATAGTATAACAGGTTCTAGTCTGTCGGAGAAACTGAAGTCGAATTTGTTCGACTTGCTAGGTGGAGACAATTCTGATCGCATATACGTCGGAGTTTTACCTTCTATGTTCTTTCCACTCGCTTAGTCCTTGATGCGCCAGTTTTCCGGACTTTGATACGACGCGTACCGTGCTCTCTTGGTGTGCTACAGAAGCGCAATACTTCTGCTATCTGTCCGTTGTTCATTTGGCTGTTTCCTAAGAGTTTGTAAGGTGATGTCTTCACGTAACTGACGTTAGCATGCCGCATACCCTTATGCTCCTGGTCATCGATGAAACACATCCTAGTGTTTTCTTCAAGCCCTAGGCAGTTGCATAGTTCCTGGTAGGTCTTTGCCGGGCCTAACCTGCACTGAGTTGGCCCTAACTCCGGCTTATAACCTGCCACTACTGCATCGAAAACCCTCGTTCCATGTACCCAACCTATATGACCAGCGATTGCACATGCCCAGCTTGCATGTGCGCAGTTATTAGTGTAGATTACAATCTGTTCAATACGGCCAGCGCGGCGCGACTCCACGATTTTGGGAAGCACATTAACAAGGTCTGAATATACCTCGATGTTATCATTCATGAATGAGCAAAATTGAGCGAATCTCTTCTTCTCTACTACCTCGGAGGGCCATCGCAGACTAAGATCTCCAAAATCCCCAAGAGTCTCGTCAAGGTCGAATACGACGACTTTGCTGACTGTCATTTACTTAGTAATGTTATAACAAAATTACCATATTTATGCTCGCTAGGTCTCCCTACTTGCAAGATCTAAGGCTCGGAGGATAATTTTTTCCTGGGACGACAGTTTTATGAATGCGATGCATTGGTTATAAACGAATTGGAATACACGGCCTGTAACTTGCTTACACACTACTACAGGTCCAATGTCCTCAATCTTAACTTCGATTACAAACCCCCCGTTGAAAAGGCGGATACAGTCTTTTCTACTGATGGAAACCCATCGTACATATGACCCATATTCGATTGCATCGACGTCATTAATGTATTGATAACCTTCTAATGCTTTCATCCACTTTCCTTTGTTTGCATCAGATGTTGGAAGTGAGTTGATGACTTCTAGTCTGACTTGCCTTAGGCTAGTTTCGGTTTCCTCTAGGATGCCTTCCTTACAATTTGCTATATCAAGCGCATCCTCAAGCTCGCAAATATCCATAGACTTACCTAAGTAGGTGTGTTTAACTATGTGGTGCTCAGGAAGACAAAAAAGGCGTGTATTGGAGGGATCCGCCTCCGCCCGTTGCCAGAGCGAACGGTTGTAAATCATGTTCCTTATCAAGCATTGGATCAGGTTCCTTAGGTTTGTCTCGCAATGCCTCTTCTCTAGCATGTGATGCATGTGATGCGTTCTTTTCCTCATGTGGATTGTCAAACCCTTCTCTTGGCAAGTAGTCCAGGGGTGCGGGTGCAGTGTCCGGCTGCTGGTTGGACGCGCGAGGTGGTTGTGAGGTACTGTAGATTAACCCTACTAGTCTATTGAAAAGAATGTCCGTCTTAAGACCAAGCTTAGTTTGCACTGTGAGGAGTATGATTATGAAGGGCAGTAAAGGCATTAAGTAACCTGGTGTATCCGCATAGGGAGTCCCTGAGAAGGTCGGGACGTACATTACCGCTCTATCAATTACTATTATTCCTAGCACAATTGACACTACTTGTAACACTACTTCTACAGCTATCTCAATCGAGCTTTTGTAATCGTCAGGGTCAGGAACATATTCGCGTAGTAGCCTTAGAAGTCCGTATGAAGGTCCTAACGCCAATATGGCAAATTGGCTTGCATTGAATACCTCGGCTTGACTGGCTTTGCTAGTATCAAACACGTTTTTCATAAATCCCTCCAAAGATTTCATGCTTGTCTTTGCATCTGATTCTAGTATAGTATCCATATGCTTTGTGAAAAGAAATTAAATGCGTGGGTAACTGCTCCGTATGTGTGAGAAAGATTACATAGCCCTAGTGTCTTCCATTATCGCCTCTGGTAATGTGCAAATGGGAAGGAATGGGCCTACGATTTGCCAAATAGGTAGCACGCTTAGGTTTGATCTATCAGAGGGCAAATTGCCTCTATTGACTACTAAACGGGTTGCGTGGAAGACGTGCTTACGAGAATTGCTATGGTTCATTTCTGGATCCACTGATAATAATGTCCTAAACAAGCAAGGAGTCCGCATATGGGACGCTAATGCGTCTCAAGAGTTTTTGGAAACGAGGGGTCTTGACTATGCCAAAGGTGATTTAGGACCAATTTATGGCCACCAATGGAGGCATTATAATGCGCCATACAGCGGATCGAATGTTTCTTATGCTGGTTGCGGGTTTGATCAACTGGCTGCTTTAGTGTCGAGCCTTACCGACAAGCACAGTCGAAACTCGAGGCGACTAATATTGAACGCTTGGAATCCACAACAAAATAATGAGATGGCCCTACCTCCTTGTCACGTTTTGTCGCAATATCATGTAATTGATGAAAAGCTGAGTTGTACAATGTACCAGAGAAGTGCTGATGTCGGGCTCGGGCTACCATTTAACATAGCATCATATGCTTTTTTGACGCATTTGTTGGCTAAGCATTGCGGGCTCAGTACGGGCGAATTAATAGTCTTCATTGGAAATGCTCACATATACCAGAGCCATGTGGAAGCATTGCGTTCTCAAATAAAGGAGAATATTGCTGAGCCACCCCAACTCCACGTTCGGCGCAAGGCAGGTAGCATCGGTGAATATACGGTCGATGATTTCGAAGTAAGGAACTATAATCATGCACCGAGTTTGAGAATGGAAATGGTTGCATAATGGAGTGCGTTCGATGTTTCCAGGTAATCTGTAGCAAAACTTATAATGAGTGCAGCGGCCATGTCATCTGCTAAACAAAAGAAAAGCGGGGGGACTAGTACTGGTCGTGGCCAACGAGTAACGAACAGACAAGGGGCTAATGTTAATAGACATCGCGTGCCTCCTATATGGGAAGTACTCACTAGTCACGATAAAGAAGTGAAACGCTTAAATACTGCTGCTGGAGATGTAGGTGAGCGGTGCGGGCAGAACAGCGAGCAAATTGGAGAATTGGCAGTGATTGTTTCGGGAATCCAAAAACAGGTGGATGCGGTTAAGCAAAAGTCGGATTGTACAAAAGCAATGGAGGACAGGGTAGATGAACTAGTGCTGGCTGTAGATAAACTAGAAACGAGGCTTAAGACTATTTCCTTGAAGCCAGTAACAAAAGGTGGTGGTAAAGCATCTAAAAATTGATATAGGGATGCATATATACAGTAATGTTATGAAGCTTGAAGTAAATTCAGAGGGGGCCCAGTCATTGTACTTGCTGTTGCATAACCTGTCAGTAATTGCTCCTGTTGTGAGCATCAGGTCAGATGCGGATGGAATGCAATTACAAGGAATGGACAGTTGTCAGGTCTGTCTCTTTGATTGCAAATTCAATGCTGATTGGTTTAATTTCTATAGTTGTCCTGAGGAGTCCATCAGACATCTCAACTCCAAGATATTTGCGACTATTTTAAAGATGATTGGTAAAGATCAATCCGCGACGGTAGTGCTTACGAATAGCGAGCTTATCATAGCATTCACTGGAGGAACTCAGTCATGCGACAAGGACTTTACTGTGCCGCTTGTCGCATATGATTATGATTTCATGGATATAAAGGAGGTCGTAGGGGAGGAAACCACGGCACAACTGTGCATGACTTCAAAAAAGTTTCTGGAACTTGTTACCAAGTTCGAGTTATTCGACCAGGTACTAACCTTCAGCTTGAGTGAAGAAGTTATGAAGATGTCTGCTTCCGGTGAGATGGGGTCGATGTCGGCCGACTTGGATCTTGATGGCGGTCATTTGTTAGAGTATTCCATAATCGAGTCGTCCTTGTTAAAACAGTCATTCTCACATAGGTTTGTAAAGAACATGGCGTCATTTGGTGCACTTTCTCTGGAATGCGAACTGCTTTTCTATGATGACAGACCAATGTTCATTGTCTACAAGATATTGTGCCCAAAAAAAGTTGCTGCACCAGCCGCCGCTGAGCCTGTATGTCCTAAGCAAACGCCACCTGTTGCCACTGAGCCTGTATGTCCTAAACAAGCCTCAACTGCTTACCAGTTTTACTGCGATGCGATGAAAGTAGTCAAGGCCGAGGATTACAGCAGGGGTAATAAAGACGTTACGATAGAGCTCGCCGAACAATGGAAAGCATTGGCCGATGATGATAAGGAGAAGTATGTGAGTATGGAAATGCTAGACGAGTTACGCTACGGTAAGGAAAAAACATGTTATGACAAGGACATGGTGAGTTACAAATCAGAAAACGAAATCGATAATAACGAACCCGCCAGTGATGCGGAGTTAGCCAGACTTGTTATCATGTTGGCTCCCCGAATTGACTAAGTCGTTCTATATATGGATACATAATATCTCTTAGGCTTATGAACATATTGGAGGTGTCTGCTGTTTTTTTGCTAACTCTTATTTTCTATATGCATGTCAAATTCCATCTTATTAGTTCGGTAATGGAGGATGTGCAGCGTACGGCGTTGGCTCAGGGTAGCGAATTGGAGGCATTGCTACGAATGAAACAGCCACTAGTATTTCAGATGCAATTCCAATTCTCGCCGAGTCAGACAATTGACATGTTTTACTCTAATAATGAAAAAACTATAAATGAACTAAGGCCGCTAGGAACGTGCTGCACGAGACACCGACTATGCCCCCAAAACGAACCAGCGATCGTACGATCGTGTTACAGACATATCATAGTTGCCCCACCTGTTGGTGCCAACATTAAGTTGTGGCCGCCAAGTAAATGCATCCACCTGAGAAAAGTGTGTTCGGATAAAAGCTTAGATACTTACAACATATCTGGCGAACCATCAGATGTTGGAGTAGAATTGCTACTAGAGCCTGGTCAAGCGATGTATGTCCCACCTCGTTGGGGTACAGCTTGTGCGGCAAGAAGCGGTGCAGGCGGCGGAGCAGTGCATCTAGCATTTTACACCTGTACCAACTTGATTGCTAATAAAGTTATTAAGGCGCAAAGATTATTGGGTATATAGTATATATTGGGTATATAGTATAGACTGGAATGGAACTAGAAACGCTTGCGCTCGCTAAGCTGACCGTTGTCAAAGGTATTCCCGTGAAAGTAGCTAGCATTAGCAGAGAAGAGTATAACAAAATGTATATGCATGATAAATGGCAGGATTTGATTCATATAGAACTCAAGTTGGATAAAACAATTGAAGTCAATGTTAAGGGGCCTCAATAGAGTTTTACAGTGCAAGTAAGTAATGCGGAAAACAGTTATCGGTAAAAAAATGCGGCTTACATACAGAGTCTCTCATCAAAGCCAAAAGGGACGTCCGATATTAGGGATTATAGTAATTGTTATAGACTATTATAATTACGAGTATAGATATATAGCGCTGCACAAGAGCAGCAGCTACATCAATAGAGGTTAGAGGATAGAGTATAACCGTGGCAATTCAGTATGCAACTGCTCGTTTCAGAGAAGTACAAGTTGTCACTCATTATAGGAAGAGGCAAGTTCGGCACGGTGTTATCTGGAATTAACATCTATACAAAGAGTGCAGTGGCAGTAAAAATTGAGGAAAGGATGGTTGGGATGTTGAAGAAAGAGGCTAAGATTTACCGTTTGCTGCGTGAAATCGACGGCATTCCTCAACTCTTAGACTATGGAACGGCCGGGCGGTATGCATTTCTTGCAATGACTTTAATCAGAAAGAGGCCAGAACCGATATCACCAGTATTGATGACAACAGTTACACCTCTTCTAATTGAGATATTGAAGCAGATACATAGCACAGGAATCATTCATTGTGATATTAAACCCGATAACATCGTTATCTCTGAAAACGGAAAGCCATACTTTGTTGACTTCGGTCTTAGTCGCTTCGGTAAGTCCCGGTCCGATAAACTATCATCTATCATAGGGTCTAGGAGGTTCTGCTCCCGCAGAGTACTAGGTCTTAAACCACCTGAAGCCGTTGATGATTTGGAATCATTGGCACTTACGATCCTTTGGCTAGTCGGAAGCTATACTTTCCCTTACAAACGAGAGTTTGTTCTGCCTAGTATAAAGGAAGTATTTAGACTAACTGAAGGATATGAGAATACGGTTCCCTATGTAAATGTTAGCAACCATCTAGTACAAGCGCTGCGCGATAGGGGCACTATGCCGGTCAGACTCACACGTCCATAGAATATTGCCGAAATAGTCAGATTGTAGAAGGGCCAATGCCACGTAATCTGCAGTTAGAACGTTAAGTATACTTTGCTTTTAATCCTAGGGTGGACGATTCGGGGTTTCTGTGTTCAAAGTTGTTAGCAAATGAGTTAAAGGAACTACGGGCATTATAGCATATGCCTTGCCAGGATAATATGAGTACGCCAGCTTCTACAGAAAGAATACAAGCAAAGGTAAAGTGGTTTAATTCTCAAGCCGGATATGGATTTATCGAGATAGTAACAGATAGTGGAGGCACAGAGGATTTATTCGTGCATCATAGTGCATTGAAAGTCAATACCGATATGTTTAGATATCTAGTCGAGGGTGAATACGTGGAGTACAGTACGAAGGTAATTAAGCGGTCGGGGGAGGACAAGCTGACGGCTTGCGCAGTTACAGGTATAGGTGGAGGCCCGCTACAATGCGAAACCAGACACCATAGGAGGCTAACAGAAAGCAGCAGGTCATCAGGTCTTGTCCGCGATGGTGGAGGAGGATCACCTAATGGTAATCGGCTATGGGAAGTAGTCAAGGAGCAACTTTCGAGCGATCAGTTAGCTCCTAGTCAGTAGTTTGGTGATGACTAATAATTTCTGACAATATGATTGGATCTCTAATGTACTTGATTACTCGAAGACAGTTTGGTTTGTATGTTTTGAGCCACTCGGTTGCCTCGTTAATTGCTTTTTCTACCTCTTGAGTAGTTAGATCGTTATCCAAATTAACCAGCGCAATCTTCCAATCCGACTCATCGTTGTCATTACACATCCAAGCGCCTATAGCACAGCAGGACACCGGATGCCCTCTGATGCAAGATTCACTAGCAATCAGAACGGCATCAAGACAATCTCCATCGCCGGGAAGACCGAGCCAAGGGTCAATCACGTCATTAGAAGACAGTGTGCAAGTTATAAATCCATAGACAACTGGAGGTGGTTTAATAACACGCGGTAGCCCGGCGATAAGGTCGGTACCCAATACCTCTCCATGGAACGGATCGTCCTTCAGTTCAATCTTGGTAGTTTCGCCAGGAAGGATTTCTGGCACGAAAGTTATGTGTGCGCTTGGGCATTTATATGTCGAAAACTTAATAGCTTTCTGAGATTCAATGTTGATTAGTGAGGTATAGCCGTTGTGCGTTACAGTTTCAACCATTGTGTTATAATGCGGAGAAATATGTACGCGAGTTAAGCGGTGAAAAAAGCTAACAACAGTTGCGTTTTAGCCAAAATTGAAAATACTGTTGGGTTTCTTGTAAGTCTTAAAAAATGGAATTAGCTACGACACCCGACATATACTGCGCCTCCATAGAAGGCACCGTCTATGTGGACTATATCCCGCCAATTGACACTGGGTCAGGTCTAAAATGCCCGTGCAACGGTTGTTCTCACACATACAAATCAAAAACCAGCTTTCAAGCTCACGTCCGCTCTAGAACTCATCAGAGATGGCTTTCGCATCTAACAGCTGAAGGCGAGAACTATTGTAAGGAGGCTATAGAGGGAAGAGATACAATCAGAACACAAAAAAAGATAATTAGTGATTTAAGCCAGAAGTTGTTGGTATTAGGTCAGCAGCATTTGGCACTTAATCAGCGTAATGCTGACTTGAGTTTTAGGCTCACTACTCTTCAGGTCGGATCAATACCGTTATCTCCTGTCGATGATCTGATATCATTCGAATAGTCATCTTATCATCACATCAAATGTAGAGTTCGGCACAAAAGATCCGACAGTGATTATGATTGTCATCTCAAATCATAGACGGGTAAAACGGTATATTACCAGGATTGCAGCTTTGCTGATAAAGGGCTCTCGTTATTCTTGAGGTGACGACCAACAGCTAACCGTTATGCTTTTTATACAAGTTTAGAAGAAACACATGTATAATTACATACTGTAGCTTATGTCGACTGGTGGAGACTTGGTCGGCCTGGTCCAACTGTGGTTGTCTGGAGAGAAAGAAATAAAGTTACTCCAGTCTCAGATTAGAGATTTACGTAAGAAACAGAAGAGTGCTACAGAGAATCTTGTGTCAGTAATGAAGACACACGACATTGATTGTCTAGATGTTAAAGACGGGCGACTCAGCCATAGATCCCAAGTAACTCGGGGCTCTGTCTCAAAAAAACATTTGCTTGAATCAATATCGACGTTTTTTCAAGATTATGACGATCCGGAACTAAGTTCGAAGCTGACAGGCCACATCATGAACAGCAGAAAAACAACTGTACGAGATAAACTGAACCTTCGTAAGGGAAATAAGTAATTTTGGTCTCGTTAATATATGGTACCTTCTACTTCAGATACTTGCGCGGATGAGAAAGAGTATGGCGATATAGGGAATGGAGTGCATTTGGGGATATCTGAGTTACTGACCTTAAAACGTACCTCTGACTCTCGACAGTCGTTAATCTTTAGAGCATTAAGATTGAACGGTGTGCCGTGCCTGGGCATCATGCTTTTCTTAAATCGCTCGACAAGGACGCTGGAACTGCCGGGGCGTCCTGAAGACGAATACCATGACAATAGATTCCTAGGCCATTTAAGAGACATTGACCTATCGCCTTCAGTATTCTACTCTACGCAGGGGAATAAGTTTCCCCCAGATTGTTTAACGGATACACATAACCTTATTTGGTCACCTATCTCTGAGATTCTAAATAACAAACGTATATACGATTTTAGCATCGAACCAGAGATAACGAAGCTTTTTGAAACGCATAAACGAGCGTGTTATCTTTTCGATGACAATGGACAGGTTTTGCCGTCGCCATCGGTAGTCTACAATGGGGCATATACGTCAGAAATAGCTTCCTCTGTTGGCCTAGGTAAGTCTAGGTCGTCACCATTCGCCTCATATGGCCCTAATTACTACTTTGGATCCTACGAATATGCATTACGCTTTGCGGTCACCACACTAGATGGTAAGAGCAGGACGGTTGGTAATAAAGATATAACTCGCGTTGGTACGGAAGGTGTGTTCGTTAAGGGTGGTATGGGAAGGTACTTGATAATGGAGGGTTTGGTTCAGCTTGGTGGCCAGGGTACATGGGAGCATTGTACTAACACAGTTGTAGACCCTAAATTAGACTATCTGGGTGCGGCTTTTATAGTTAATGAATATCGTAGAATTTTGCTCGTGGATTATGCCTGGATCGATACGTCCAGAGTGCGTGCGGGTGCTGGCTTTCGTAAGGCCTACGTAATGTTGGATGGTTCAGGATCTTAAGAAAAACTTATCATGCTATGCTAACTTATGACTATTAAGGCCAATCTAATGATCATAGCATTACTGTCTTTAGCCTCATATATAGCTTCTACAATATTCATATTCTTCGGTGTGCCAACGTCGACTTACATTATATACTTGCTATATGCCTACGTACTTGGTATTTGGAATGCAACATTGCCGGAAGACCCTGTGGGATTGTTCAAAGCTGGCTCTTAAGCCAATATGCATCATATTATTCCGAAAAATGATTTAACCAGACCACGACTCACTTACCTGCAATGCAATCCATACAGCACGAAGTGGCTGACTGGATTGAGAACAACGGGTGCAAGGTCGAAGGGAAAGGGGCGGATTTAACTCCTGAATTCCTGAGTTTTATCGGGGACATTTCTACTGAGCGTAAAAAACAGCGAAATCGTGCAAAAATACCAGTGTATCAGAGGTGTCAAGCGTACAAAGCAAACGGGGAACAATGCACTCGAAGACGTAGAACAAACCATGATCTATGTGGCACTCATGGGAAGGGCACACCTCATGGACGACTTACAAGCTGCAATGAAACAACTCCTAAAACTATGCGATACTTGACCAGTGTTCGGGAAGTGCGAGGCATTAACTACCATGTCGATACCAAGACAGACGAGGTGTATCGGACGGAAGATATATTGAAAGGCGACAGGGTACCGCGTGTGATAGGAACTCTAGTTCAGGGTGACGATGAGACTAAGATCGTATATGCTAAATGACTACATTGTTAGGAAAATTGGTTTTTTTTTCGTAGTTATAATGACACCAGTCCAGATGTCGACTACCAACATACGTTCGAATAAACTATACGCTGTAGTCTCTGGACGACATCCCGGGATATACAACACTTGGCAGGAGTGTAAGGCAGAAACGGTTCGCTTCCCTGGAGCGAGGTTCAAGAGTTTCTATAGTAGAGAGGAAGCGCACCAATACATAATAGACGGTGAGCTCACTACTGAGTATAAGTCCGCAAAGAGGATACATGGCGCAAAGAGCCATAACGCCGTTATCAAAAGAGCAAATGTCTATGCGGCTAGCAACTGTATGAGCTATGTGTACACCGATGGTGCTTGCAGTAATAATGGCCGACTAAATTCGAGAGCAGGCTATGGAGTGTGGTTTGGCAAGGATGATCCTCGTAATGAAAGCTGCCGGCTTTCCGGAAAACAAACTAATAATACAGCTGAAGTAATAGCAATCCTGAAAGCATGCGATACTATAACAAGGGATCTTGTTAATAATCCGAATAGCGAATGGGTGATAGTTACAGATTCCATGTATGCGCTACGCTATGCCACAACATTGGGCGATAAGCACTACGGCGAGGGTTGGGCAAGGGATATACCTAACAAAGATCTAGTGCGTAAGCTACACAGATGCGTGTCGAGTGATTCTCGTATCAAAATGATGAAAATAGCTGCACATACAGGCCATACTGATGCGCATTCGCTAGGAAATGTTCAAGCAGACCGTCTGGCAACATCATCTATAGGGGAAAAGTAAAACGTGTCCAAAAAACAGATGTACAATTCTATACGATGACAATTGAGGCCTGTAGGGGCAAACATGACAAAAGAGATTTAGAATGTGGATGTTTGAACACTTCGACTAACGTCATTCTGATGAACGAAAAGTAAAAACTACTATCAATAATATTTTTCTATTCTCTCAAAGTCAGGTAAAAAAGTCCCGGGCGATGAGCTACTATCTAACCGAGTCTGGCAGACGGAAGGTCGATGAGTGAATAGACCACTATCTTAACGAGTCTGACTGACTCGGTGGTCATCTATAGGGCAAAGGCAAAACCTACCTAAAAAATATATGTGCAATTCTATAGGATGATAAGTGAGGCCGTCCTTATAGTTTTTTTATCTGGCGCGCTGCACGGAGCTGTCTGCTATTCATTGTACAGGAGACTAAAGACCGACTTGTCAGTCCTGTCAAGGGAAATAAGGCATCACAACGCAGCAGCAATAGAGCTGCAAGTAACTGACATTAAATCGCAATCAGATCTAAGACTAGGTGAGTTGTTCTGTTCTGATGCGAGTGTAGATTGCGATATGGAGCTCTTGCAGAACGATGCAATAGCTAGTGCAGTTGCGTCTTGCGTTAATGAAGTAATAGGGGATGATAAAACAGCAGAGAACGATCTAGTAGCAGATGGCGAACGTGTGGACAAAGAGGCGAAAGAACAAACCGAGGGGAGTGCTACACTTGAACCCCTACCACGTCCTGAGGAGGAACAGTCGTTCGCCATATTGGGTAGTTGGTTATGGACTCGTGATAAGCAGATATCAGCGCAGGAAAACATGTCCAATAAAGATGCCGACACTACTTCCAATTAGAATCCCAATAATGTTTACCCAAATCGGGCGTTGTTCGCTGGAAGTGCCCATCTTTGCTCGGGCGACTAACGTTACCAAGGTGCCTGCTGTTAGACTCATTACGTTGCTATAGGAACCGGCCACAGCGGCGCGCAGTTCTTGATTACCCCAAGGAATTACTTCTGACGTCTCCTTCATACCTACCCACGTCCCAATAGTGTCCATCATCCCGAACACAATTCCGAAAACTAATCCTACGGTCACATCCTGTAATGATGGAGTAGTTTTACCATCGTTCATAAAATCAATAAACGAGTAAGAGTCACCCTTCTCAAGCGAGGACTTCTGAAGTTTGTATGCTAATATGAGGGATGCAATGAATACAGCTAGAGACATATATAGGAAACTAAGACTCGTACTTTGTTTTACTTTGCCCGGCATTACTATCTGTATATATTAGATCCATTTGACTTTTAACCACCAAGATCCAAGGTTGGGTTTCCCCGAAGTTTTGCTACCTGTATGTTGCCCTTCTTCCAAATCACCGGTAGTAGTGTGTGTCCTGGATGTAGTTCTCATAGATGGGATGCCGTCATAGAGCAGTGGTTTCTTTGATTGGTCCCATGGCTCCGATATGGCTTTACCGCAAATACAGCGTGCGCCAGTCCCCTTCATGGTGATACCCACCGACCCGTCGGCGCAGCTACATATCCCGTTAGCGGATCCAGCCACAGGCGTGGCGACACAAAAACCAGGCGTGAATCCCTTATTCCTGCATGTAGCGTACGAGAAACCCTCAATAGTTGGTTGTTGACAGAGACTCAGCATTACAAAGAAAATGAAGCCGACGAGAAGAATAAGTGTAAAACGGTGAAAACGACCGACGGTGCGAGCCATAACTTAGATAATGGTGTTAAAAAAAGAGAAGAGAGAAAAGGTGAGGGGTAAGGTTAGTAAGGAGGCAT
>CERI01117145.1_pt1 | contig 29896 bp, 25 predicted proteins | sample 350261 | NCBI WGS metagenome assembly CERI01 (sample SAMEA2620979, study PRJEB7988) | marine metagenome | isolation source: saline water (ENVO:00002010), including
TCATCTTCTTCTTCATCAGAATCATCATGATTATTATCTTCGTGATCACCATCATGATTATCAAAAGTATCAGGAATATTAATTTGTTTTAAGATAGAATCCATAGGAATACAAGAACGGATAGTTTGTAAAACGGATTTAATAACAGCTTGTTCAATAAGATTCATATTATGTTGAATTTCTAAAGGTTTAAGATTATCATAAAATAAATAGGTATTTTTCCAAAAATATGAAGCAGAATAAATGTAACATTTATGAATGAAATGTTCTAAAGAAGGCATTTTAACACGTAAACTTTTAATAGAATCTTTATGATCGAATATTTTAATTTTAATGCTAATGGAAATAATTTCTTTAATGAGTTTATAGAGATAATCAACTTTAATTTTTTTCATGAGAATTGAGATTTCTTTATCAAGATCAACTGTAGTCCATTTTTCGATAAGAGAAATAAAGGATTGAAAATCTTTTAAAGTTTTACATTTTTTTTTAAAGAGAATAAATCTTTTACAGATAGGTATAACGATTAAATCGGAAAGATGTTCAATATATTCTTTTTTATTATCAAGTAGAGTATCCATTATCTAATATATATGAAAGTATTATTTAAATGTTTTACGCGAGAATCCATTTTTTAAAATAGAATTATTAAACCATACACGAAAAAAATACTGTACCATTAATCTATATTCAATTGATAATTGATTAAATTTCATAATTAACCAGCAACGATAGAATTATCAAATAAATACTCAGTTAATTCATAAGTATATGTATTGTTTATATGATAGATAGAATATAGAATAAAAGAGACATAATTAATCTTGAAGAAAATAATCAATAAAAGTGCAATATCTGAGTATAACATAAAATTTATTATAATAGATAATTAAAATGTTTATACAAAAATTTTACAAAGATTTTCAATCATTTAATTATACAAATAAAATTTTAGCGGCTTCAAGTGGATTTGTATTTGGAATGGCATCGAAAGATTATATAGAAGCATTTTTAAAAGATATATTATTTCCATTAGTATTTGGAATGATAGCATTAAAGGTATCATTAGAAAAGTATGAGAAAGAGAATCCGATGATATATTTATTATTAAAATTTATATGGATAACATTTGTATGGATATCAACTATATTATTCTCATTTTTCATTTTAGAATATATATTAAATAGGACTATATTAGGTTTATCTTCATCAACAATGACAAATGAGGAGAAAGATAATTATTTAGAAATGAAAGTAGATGCGAAAGTATCAGGAATATTACCAGATGACAAAGAGATAGAAAAGATAGAGAAAGAAGATGAATTAATAGAAAAAAGAATAAATGAGAGATATTTGAATATAGAAGAATTTATGTAAGAATAATATAAATTAGAATGATAATATTAATACCTTTAGGAGGGATAGGAAATAGATTTAAAGAAGATGGTTATAAAGAACCAAAAGCATTAATAAAAGTAAATGGAAAAGAAATAATTTATTATTTATTAGATAATATAAAAAAAAGTGAAATAAAGTATAAATATATATATATACCATATAATTATAATGAATATAAGGATTTAAAATTTGAAGAAAAAATAAATGATAGATATGATAATATAAAATTTCTTAAATTAATGAAAAATACTGAAGGTCCGGCTGAAACATTAAGTATTGCATTAGAGAAAATCAATGAAGATGATAATATATTATGTATGGACAGTGATACATTTTATGAAGAAGATGTAATAAAAAAATATAATGGAAAGAATATGGTATTTAGTTTTAAAAATAAAAATCTGAATCCAATATTTTCTTATATAAAAACAGAAAATAATATAATTACTGATATAGAAGAAAAAGTAAAAATATCAGATAATGCGTGTTGTGGAATATATTGTTTTGAATCATTAAAAACATTAGAAAAATATTGTAATAAAATAATAAAAGATAATAAAAGAAGCAAGAATGAGTATTATATTTCAACAGTAATAAAAGAAATGTTAAAAGAAGACTATATATTTAATTATGAAGAAATAGAAAATAAGAATATATTTTCATTGGGTACACCAAAACAAGTGAAAGAATATGAAGAATCTTTATTATTGGATTTAGATGGTACATTAGTAAATACAGATGAAATATATTATGAAGTATGGAAAGAAATATTAAAAGAATATGAATATGACATAGATATAGATTTTTTTAACTATTTTATAAAAGGAAATAGTGACAAAATAGTAGTAAATAATTTATTACCAAATGAAAAAAATTATATAAATATATCAAACAAAAAAGATGAATTATTTTGTTCAAAACTAAATAAAGGAATATTATTTGATGGAGTACATGATTTTTTGGAAAGAAATGCAAATAGAATTATAGGAATAATAACAAGTTGTAATAAAAAAGCATTAGATAAAATAATGGAAATATGTAATATAATACAATATATTAATTTTATAATTACAGCAAATGATGTTAATTATCATAAACCTTCACCTGAACCATATTTAAAAGCATGTAAATTAGTAAATATAGAACCAAATAAATGTATAGTTATAGAAGATAGTATGAAAGGGTATATGAGTGCATTAAATGCAAAAATAGGAAGAATAATAATAAAAAAATGTTATGATAAAGAATTTGAAGAAGTAGATTGTGAAAAATTTGAGAATTATGAAGAATTAGATTTAAATATAAAAAGAGAAAAGAATAAATATTTAAAGGATTATTTAACAGAATTACCAATAAAAGAAATTATATTAAAAGATAACTTTATAAAAACAGGATATATATGTAATATAGAAGAATATAAATTAAAATATAATGATAATTCAATACATGAAATTATAGTAAAAATACCAAATAACAATAATGAATTATATAAAACTGCAGAGAATTTAGATATGTATAATAATGAAGCAATATTTTATAAAAAAATAGCAAAAAATATTACTTGTATAAATATACCAAAATGTTATAATATAACAAGTAATAATGAAATAATATTAGAGAATTTAAAAAAATATAATGGAAAATTTAATGTAAATTTGAGTAAAGATATAAATTTATTATTGGATGTTATAAAAAATATAGCAAAATTACATTATCAATATTACTTTGAAAATAAAGAACAATTATTATATTTTATAAAAGATGTTAAAATATCAAATAATTATTATAAAAAATTAATAGAAGAAAGATTTAAAATCTTTATAAAAAAAAATACAATTTTTTTAAATGAAGAAGAAATTGAAATTTTTTATAAATTATATAATAATTTTAATGAAAGTTATAATAAAACAATAAAATTTCCTTTAAGTTTTTGTCACGGAGATTTAAAAAGTCCAAATATATTTTATAAAGATAATAATGAACTATATTTTTTAGATTGGCAATATATACAATTAAACAAAGGTATAAGTGATATAATATTTTTATTAATAGAAAGTATAGAATTTAATGAAAAAATTGTAAATGTATGTTTAAATTATTATTATCAATTAATAATTGAGAAAAATATTGATTATAATATAAAAGAATATAAAGAAGATATTAAATCAACATTAAATATCTTTCCATTTTTTGTATGCGTGTGGTTTAACAGTGAAAGAAGTGAAAAATTAATAGATAAAAGTTTTCCATTAAGATTTATGAAGAATTATTTACTCTATTGTAAATATTTCAATAGTTTTATTGATGTTATATAATTGTTCTTTAATTTCATTTTTATAAGAAGAGACATTTAAAATAATAAAACAATTGTCTTGATTTTGAATTATATTTGGAGATCTAACAAAAAGATTAAAACCATATAATCTTTTATTATGTTTATTTTGATCATTATCTAATATATATGAAATATTAGATGATTTTAAACCAAATGAAAGTAAGAATTGACTAAAAATATGTGCACCAAAAATATAAACATGTGTAAAATTGTTTATAATTTTATTAATTGTTTGGATATGTGTTTTATAAAAATTAAAAAAATCATTTAATAGTTGTATATTTTTATGATATAAATTAGGATAAGCTAAAATATCATAATTTTCATAATTTTTTTTAGTAATATAAATAATACTATGATCTAAATAATAAATTTTATCAAATATTTTTTGACCGGAATTATGAATAATAATATCTAAATAATCTTCAGATAAATAATTAGGATGTTCAAAGAAAATACAATTACAATATTTTTTTTGTATTTGTATTTTCATATTTGGTAATGCAAAAATATGTAATGAATTAGTTGTCATATTTTTAGTAATATTATTTATAAAGTCGAAAGGTTCTTGAATATGTTCAAGTAAATGAGAATGAATAATTAAATCAGGACTATCTAAATAAGTATTTTTTGAAAAATATGTATTAATATGTTGAAATCGAATATCATTTATTTCAAAAGAAGGATTTGGTTCATACATAATATATTTATTAAAATTAACATGTTTATTAATTTTATGAAATAAGTTACCAGAACCACCACCTATTTCAATAATAGAATTAAATTTTCTACTATTCTCAAAAATTTTTTTAACAATTAAATTAAATAAATCGTCCCATATTTTACCTATACTTTTATTGTGTGAACCATGTATATATAAATCATGTGGTATATTTAAGATTTGAATAATACCTGTTTTCTTAGAAATACCATAAATCATATCAATATATATATCATTATTAATATTTTTATCATTAATAACACCACAATAAACAGGATAATTAGAAACTGTATAAAAAGAATTTAAATTATAGTTACTATCTAATATATCTTTAAAATTATTCATTTTAAATTAAATAAATATTTATTAAACCGTGTAAAGAGATGATGTTAAATAAATTAGAAAATTATTTAGAGATTTTATTAATAAAAATAAGTTTAATTAACTCTACATTATTTAATACTTATTTTAATTTATGTAAAGAGGATATAGATATATTTACTTCAAATAAAAAATATTCATTCTATAATAATAGAATTGATTATGAAAATATAAATATTTATATAATATTTGAGGTATCTCATATACATCATAGTGCATTTTCACATTGGGTATATGAAAGTTTTATATTATTAAATGCATTAATAGAAAAAATTAATATTTTAAAATACAAAATATTAATTAAAAAGAATCCAGAAAGAAAATTTAAAAAGTTATTTCTTAATTTATTAAATATAAAAAACATAGAATATTATGAAAATAATTTACCAAAAAATAATTTTACGATAAGTTGTAATAATTTTACTTTAAATAATAAAAATATTAATATAAAAAAATTTAAAGAAATAATAGATAAATATTGTTTATTATTTGAAAATATAAGTAGTGAAAAAGAAATAGAATATTTATTTTTACCACGTAATACTTCTCAAAATTTTCAAGCAAATGATAGAAAAATAAATTATAATAATGTAATGAAATTTTTAAAAGATAAAACATATATATCATATGATACAATAAATACAAATAATTTAATTGATCAAATCAAATTAATTAAATCATCAAAAAATATAATATTAGATTATGGTTCAAATTTTTTTGTAAATGGATTATTTGCAAAAAATTCTAAAATTATTGTATGTAATAATTTGAATCAACATACAAAATTTCCATGTTGGGTAATAATAATGGAAAAAATGAAAAGAAATAAGAATGAGATAATATTTTTATAAAACATTTTTATTATAGAATTCTAACAAAATTTTACCACCAAAGTTTAAATGACAACCATCTTTCGAAATTTTATTACTTAAAAAACCATATTGATCAATACATTTATCATAAATATCAAAAAAAATATAATTATATTCTTTACATTTCTCTTTTAATTTTATATTAAAATATAAATAATATTTTTTTCTATCTTCATCCGTTCCTAAATATGGATATGGATGATCACTTGAAACAGGTCTATATTTTCCAGGTGGAACAATATTATAAACGCAAACTTTTAAATTATTGAATTGTTTAATATTCAAATCGATTGCAATAAAATAATTATCAACAATTTCATCTATAATTTTCTGAAATGGTTTATCTTTTGTTATATGTTTATGAATATGATTTCTACAATCTATTTCTCCAAAACAAAAACAAACAGTGTCATTTTCTTTAACATTATAATTCATAATATTTAATTTTTTTAATTTTTGTATACCTAAAGTATAACATAAAAATGCAGGTGATATATGATTACATTTTGCGTTTGGAATTATATTCCAACCACTTAATATTGCTGATGAATGAGAATCGCCAAAAGTATGAAAAACCATATTTATATATATTTAATAAAAATAAATTACACATTAATTTAATTTCTATATCAGATGTGTAAAATAAAAATATCACTCAATTAAATTTATAAATTTTGGAACTGGTTTATATATTAATGGCTAAATGTCCAAAGTGTAACTTGTATTTAATTTATTAGATTTTAAATCTGGTGCTATCACCATTTTGGATGTCTGGAAGATTAAAACATATTAAAATGATAATTCGTTGGATATGTTTTATATGTTAATAAATTTGGTCTAAAATTTAATATTTTAGTATCAAAATATATAGAATTTTTTCTCATTTCACTTGCAATTATAGAGAATGATGATGAAGATGGTATAAGTATATCAGAATTTAACATTAAACTAAAATGTTCTTTAATATTATTATCATTACCATATAGAATTTGTAATTTGTTATTATTAAAATGTAAAAATTCGTTCTTAATATCATTAGAGTTTATATTTTCACATATTATAATAATATTATGATTATTAATCAATTTATTAACAATATTTTTATAATATTTACTTGTAAAACCATTTTTAATTAATCTGTCTGTTAAATCACCTCTTCTTATATGAATAATAATATTATTGTTATTATTAAATTCTCCATATTCTATTAAACCAATTTTATGTATTGTTTCTTTAAAATTATTATATATTATAAAATTATTTTTTAGATTAAGGTTTAATATAACATCTGGTCTAATAATAATTATATTTTTTAATATAATGAATACATTTTTATATTTATTTTCTTTATTTATAATATCTGTTTTAATTTTTTCATATTGTTCATTATTAATACCATTCCATGCATCTTTAATATATGTTATTTCATGTTTAAAAATATTTTCAGGTAATTCATAAGTTACTTTTTTAAATGTATTAATACTTATTATTTCTTGATTTTTCCAACTTTCATGATATATAGGAAAACCATTAAATAAATGTGAAAAACCAAAAACAGAAAATATGTTTTGTAAAAAATGGCCTGATCTTCCATTATCTGATTGTATATATGTAAAATAAATCATTTTATTATTTATTTAGTATAAATAAATAATGAATTTAGATATTACAAAATATAAATATACAAAAAATTGGTTTCTTATATCCGAAATAAAGCAAAATTTAAATAAACATATTAATTTTAATAATAAAATGTCTATACTAGAAATTGGATCATTTGAAGGTTTATCAGCATGTGGTTTTTCAGATAATTGTTTAAATCATCCGGAATCAATTTTATATTGTGTGGATCCTTTTTTTGATTCAAATACAAATCTAACAACTTCTAAATTTGTAAATGATGAAGTTAAAAAAAAATTTTTATATAATATTTCAACTAGTATTAATTCAAAGAAAATTACGTTTAAAAATGAAGCAAGCGAAATTTTTTTTAAAAGCAATGATATATTTTTTGATTTAATTTATATAGATGGAAATCATGAAATAACCTATATATTAAAAGATTTAGAAAATTCATTTAATATATTAAATATAAATGGTATTATATGGATGGATGATTATAATTCGTCATTACAAATTAAAAATACAATCGATAATTATTTAAATAAAATTAAGAATAATATTAAAATTATTCATAAAAATTATCAAATAGCATTTAAAAAATTAAATTAATTCTTCAATCGCATTCATAATATTATATTTATATAATATTAAATTTCGAGCTTCATTTAATGCTTTTATATTATCTTCTGTTATAGGTTTTTTTATAATTTCGTTAATTTTTTCATATATATTTTCATTATCAATATCTATCTTATAATAACTTCCTTCTGGAAAATATTTATCAATATTTTTACAACCCCAATATAACGGAATCGTCCAACATAAAATAGAATCTGTAAATTTTTCTGTAAAATAATTATCAATACTACAATTTTCAATACATATAGAATATTTATAATCAATTAAACCATTAATTTTAGATGTATTATTTTTATTTTTATTTATATTTGATTTACCTAATTCACCTTTATATGATTTACCTAATTCATTTTTCCATGAATGTCCATAAACATCGCATAATTCTGGATATTTTTTACAAAATTTTATTATAAAATTATACCTTTTAATATATGATAAATTATTATTTTTAATTCCAGATACAACTGAAGAAATTAGTTTAGTTTTCCGAGGTAGTTCTAAATTTTTAAAATAATCAAAATTTTTATTTAAAAAAGATAAATTAGTAAATACATGATAATGATTTTTATATGTGTTTTTTATACCATTTATATTATTCCAATTTAGATTATTATTATTTGGTTCTCTTGTAAAACAAATAATTTTTTTATTTTCGAAATTTAATTTATGATTATATGTATCTAAAATTATTATTATTTCTGATTTTGATAAATCTTCTGTTATTTCTAAATTATTCCATTTACCACTATTAAATGGTGTTAATAAAGTTAATTCCTTGTTACAATTTGTAAAATTCCAAGATGAAATGAAAGTAATATATACCATTTATTATATATATTTTTTTATTAATTCAATATCTTTTATATCTTTATTTTCACTTCTCTTTAACTTCATTTTTAAAATAGTATCTAATGTTAATATTTTAAAACCATTAATATAAAAATGATTATTTGGATCATTTATTAAATTAGCTTTATCTTTATCATAATAATCTAACCATTTACCTTTATGAACATCAATATTTTTAATATTAATATTGTAATCATTTATATTTAAATAATCAATATCATTCGCGTTTCTTAAATTAAAAAATTCTAATATTATACTTGATGTTAGACAATAATCTTCTTTAGAATTTTGTATTTTATTAAAATAGTCAGATAGTCTTTTTTTATTTAATTCACTAATATTATTTGTACCATTATTTAAAAAAAATAATGAGTTTTTATTTAATAATGAACTTGTTATTCTAAAAGTATCTATTTTTCCATCTGATATATGTAATGAATGATTTCCTAATGTAGGAGCAAAAGAACGACATTCTTTTTTCAAATTAATATATTTATCTTCTTCTAAATGTAAAATTAATAATGTAATTGGAATATTTTCAAAATAACATGGATTTAATTTTCCATTTACATCTTTAGGAAATAATCCACCTACCCATTTTTCTCCTCTATAACATTCCTTAATTAAATTTTCTAAACCATTTTTCGTTAATAATATATCTTTTTCATAATATATTTGCCCATATTTCTTTATTGTATTCTTTATATCATCTTTTTTTATATTTTTATTTCCAATAGGAAATATTATCATACTTCTTATTTTTTCTGATAATTTTACATATTCTAATGCCATTCTATCTTTATATGCTTCTTCTAATTTTGAAAAATAAGTATAATTATAACCTCCTATATTTATATTTGAATTTCTAAATTCAAACTCTGGTATTATATTTTTTACATAACATGTTGATAATCTATGAGCACCATCTTCTATTAATTCTTGTTTATTTAATGGTATTTTTCCTTTAAAACCATTATTTTCAATACTATTTATTAAATCATTAAAACAATTAACAAATTGATCAATGCCATTTTTTTTAGTACCATAAAATTCAATAGCATTATTAAATACAATAATATGACGTTTATATAATTTAATGAAAAAGTCAATATTTTGATATTTAATATATAATACTTTAGCCATTAAGTCAAATCTAATTGGATTTGTTATATTTTTAATAAAAATTATATTATTATCCATTTTATTTATAAAAACTTTTAGTAAAATGGATAATTCTTTTAATAATTTAATAGATAATTTATCTGATTTAATTAATAAGATAAATTCATTACGCATTTCAAACAAAAATAATTCAATTTTAAAATATATTGATCATATTTTCTATATTAATTTGGAATCTCGTAAAGATAGAAAAATTCAAATTGAAAATGAAATTAAAAAACTTGATCCTCATTTTCAAATTACTGAAAGGTTTAATGCAATTAAACTTAATAAAACAAAAAATAAGGTTATAGATGGAGCATTAGGATGTTCAACATCACATTTAGAAATAATTAAATTATGTAAAAATAGAGGTTATAAAAATGTTTTAATATTAGAAGATGATTATGAATTTATTGTTTCAAAAGAATATTTCTTAAATTTGTTAGATTCTTTTTATAATAATATAAAAAATTATAATTTTATGATTTTAGGTACTAACTATGCTTCTTTTACTGATACAAAATTTAAAGATATTTATAATGTTAAAAATACACAAACAACATCTGGATATATTATTAATGAATCGATTTATGATAAATATATTAAAACTATTGAAGATTCAATTCAAAACTTAATTAAAACTAAAAATCGTTATAAATATGCAATTGATCAAGCATGGAAACCTTTACAAAATAAAGATACTTATTCTTTTAATAAAATACAAAGAATAGGAAAACAAAGAGAAAGTTTTAGTGATATAGAAGGTCATAACGTAAATTATAAATGCTAATATTTAACCATTATATATTTACGATTACTTCTTCTTTTACAATAATCATAAAAATATATTTCTTTGTTTTTTGTTGGAATTTGTTCCCATAAAGGTCTTATTTTTGTAAAATACAAATCCATTATACCTTGTTCATTTGTTTTTGTAATTGGATATTTTATAACTAATTCATATAATTCTTTAAAAGTATTTTCTTCAATTATATTAGTATCAAATAACATTATACCTGTTTGAAAATAATGACTTGTTAAATCATAATTTTCATTTAATTTTTCATATTCTTTTGTAAATTTTTCATCAAATACATTTTTTAATCTCATTTTATCATAATGATATTCTCCATCAATCATCGCATCATCATGTGCTAATAATTTTTCTTTCTTAAAACTATTTAATATAGGTCTTATATCATTCATTATTTTCATACCAGCATCAATATAAAACACTACATCCCATTGTTTTAAATATACATCAAAAATATATAATTTATGCCATTGAAAATATTTATTTATATTGCGACCATCACATGTTTTTACTTTTGTTAAAGAATCATAAGTTTCTTTTGGAAATTCTATATCAGGAAAATATTTCACAATTAATCCTTCTTTTTTATAATCTTTTAAATCATTACCTACAATTAATAAAACATCACCATTATATTTACCATTATTACGTAAATTATTATATGTAGTTAAGAATTTTTGTAAATATTTTTGATTACATATAAAACAACAAACTTCTTTCATTTATTTATTTATATTATTGATATTTTTAAGTAGATTTTCCATTTTTTTATGTAAATTATTAAATTCATTATAACGGTTTTCTTGTACATATTTATTTTCATCATAATTAATTATATGTGCAAATTTTGTTTTAAATTCTTCTGTTTTTAATAAACCATTTAATCTCAAAAATGTAAATGATAATAAATGTATATCATTTAATTCATAATATTTACTTTTAAATTTATTATCCATATAATATAATTTTTCTAAACCATCCATATTAGGATGTTCTTTACCTTCTGATGACCAAACACATAAACCATTAACAGTATTTGGATATATATTAAAACCTAAAACATTAATATCTTTTAGTTTAATTACATGATGAATATAATAATTAAATAAATCTTGTGAATCATATCTTAATCTCAATCGTTTTTTTTTAATATCATCATAACATTTCATTAATTCATTATATAGATTAATATTTAATTTAAAAAAATTTCCTTGAATATATCTACCTAATTTTACTGTAAAACTACTATTATTTAAAAAAAAATTTGGATTACCTTTATGATTACCTCCATTTTCTAGAAATAAATTATTTAAATTTTGAATATAATTCATATTTGTACATACAATATTGTCTAAATCAGTCCATATAAAATTTTCTTTTGTTTCATCATATAATGACTTCCATATATATAATTTATTAAAACTTAATGCCCACCATTTATCTCCTTTATTTTCTTTATGATTCTCTATATAAGTACGAATTTCTACATGTTTTTTATTTTTTATATTAATTGGAAAATTTGAATAAATTACCAATTTAAAATCAGTTTTTGATACTAATAAAGAATTGATAAGTAAATTACAAGCATATGTTAATGTATCTTTTGAAATTCGATTAAAGAATACACAAAAAGTAAAAAGATATATCATATTTATAATATGATAAAAAATAAATAAACATTATAAATAAATTAATTTTTATGAACTATTTTAAAAATTTACATTCAAATATTGATTTATTAATAAATAACCTTCATAATATAGATATGAATATTTACAACTTTATTGATCATATATTTTATATTAATCTTGATCGAAGAACTGATCGACGAAAAACAGCAGAAATAGAATTTAAAAAAGTTGATCCAACATTAAAAAATGTTACACGATTTAGTGCGATTGATGCTATAAAAAATAAAATATCCCCACAAAAAGCATGTGCCATGTCACATATGGAATGTGTAAAATTAGCCAAACAAAAAAAATATAAAAATGTTTTAATTTGTGAAGATGATTTTTATTTTAATCAACCAATACCAACAATATTATATCATTTAAAAAGTTTTATAAATTATATTAATAATGATTACCATTTTTTCTTATTAGGTACTTATAATACTTTTTCATACGAAAATATATACAAAGATATTAATAAAGTTATTCATTCAATGTCATGTACTTCATATATTGTTAATTCAATAATTTATGATAAATGGATAGAAACATGTGAACAAAATTTAATAAAAGGTTTTATTCCAGTTGATGATATATGGTATAAATACCAGAAAAAAACAGGTAAATCTTATACATGTAATACAGATAAATATAGATTAGCAAAACAACATGATGGTTATAGTGATTTAATAAAAAAACATAGAAAAATAACGTGGTAATAAAGTATATAAAAGATATATCTATTAATTTACTTAAATGACTTCTTTAGAAAATTTATTTATATGTAATAATATACATACATATCCTCCTTTTAAAAATGGTTTTTATATGGAAGAATTCTTCCTCGATTATTTCAATAAAAATAAACCAAATACTAAAAAAACATATATTCCTTCTTTATGGACAAATTTTCAAATACGTAAAAATATAAATTATAATGAAATGCAAATTGAATTAGATAATTGGATTAAAAATAATCAAAATGAGAATGGATATTTTACAATCGTACAACATGATGATGGACCAAAATTAAAATTACCAAAAAATACTGAAATATATGGTGCTTGTACTGGTACAAAAATTTTACCATTAATATATGAAGATAAAAATAATACTTTAGATAATAAAAAAAAATTAACTTTTCATGAAAAAACTATTAAATGTTCATTTGTTGGAACAAACACACATAATATTCGAAAAATATTAAAAGCAAAATTTATGAAAAATAAAGGTTTTATATTTATTGATAATAATAGTTGGACTGATAAAGTTAGTAAAGATAAACAAGATCATTTTATTGAAGGTACATTAAGATCAAAATTTGCATTTGCACCAAGAGGTTATGGTCGATCAAGTTTTAGGTTTTTTGAAATATTTAAATTAGGTACGATACCGATTTATGTATGGGATGATATAGAATGGTTACCATATAAAGATGAAATAAATTATGAAGATATTTGTATATCAATAAATATAAAAGATATTGATAAATTAAATAATATTTTGGATTCAATAGATGAAGAAAAATATAGAAAAATGTTAGAAAATTATGAAAAGATTAAATATAAATTTGACTTAAAATTTATGTGTGAATATGTAGTTAAACATATGAAATAATGTTTTTTTCATTATGTATTCCAACAATGGATCGATTTGATACTTTTTTAAAAAAAACATTATCTAAATATATTGAAAACGAATATATTAATGAAATTATTATAACTGACGAAAATGGTAATGATATTGAAAAAATTATATTACATTTTAATTCTCCAAAATTAAAATTATATAAAAATGAATATAGATTAGGATGTTTCTTAAATAAACATAAAGCATGTTCCCTCGCAAATAATATATGGATTGCTTTAATAGATTCTGATAATTTTGCAGATATAAATTATTTTAAATCAGCTTCTGATTTTATTGAAAATAATAATCTATCTAATAATACTATTTTATCTCCATCAAAAGCTTTACCATCATATAAATTTAATGTTGGATGTTATAGAAAACAAAATTTAAAAGGAACCGAATTAATGTTAAATACTGGTAATTATATTATTAATAAATACTTAATTTCTAATATTAGTTTTATAAATGATATAGAAAATATTAAAAATTCAAATGCATGTGATGTTATATTATTTAATATTATGTTATTTGAACAATTTAATATTAATTTTTATGTTATTAAAGATATGACATATCTTCATACAACACATAATGGAAGTATATATTTACAAGAATGTAATGAACCATATTATAAAAAATTAATATATGAATTGAAAAATAAAAGATTAATAAATTTACTTAATAGTTCAACATAATATCTATATTCTCTTTTGTAGGTAACCATTCACCTACTTTAATATAATTTGGTAAAGGAATAATAAATATTGATTGATAATCATATAATAATTTTTTAATATCAATTTTCCATTCATTTTTAAATGAATTATATACATAATCAGGTATATATAATTCATTAAAGTTTTTATTTAATAATATTACCAATAATCCAAATGTTCCATAACCTATTCCTAGTTTTTTTGCATTCTTTAAAAAACCTAAATCTATTGATAACTCATTTTGATTCCAAATACAACCCTTATCTATTAATTTTTGGATACAAGGATTTCTTTTATCTTCTGAAATTATTAATGTATTCTCTAATTTTGAATAAAATGATAAAGGTGGTTGAACATAATTACGTTCTTTAAATACAAAAATATCACCACCTCTAATATGGTATGTAATATCATAATTATTTTGTATATACGGTATTTTAAGAATATTAAGAATATATTTATCAAATATTTCTATTATTTCTTTTTCATTAATATTTATTTTACCATTAATAGAATAATAATAAAAACTTTCTTTATTTTTAATATCTTCGATTAAATCTGTTTTTTTTTCATAATGTTCATGAGAGAAAGAAATTTGTTGCGTGTTAAATAACAAATTTTGAGGAAAATATATAATGTTATAATCATTCTCTAATCCATATTTAATACCATATACTAATTGTAAAACATTATTACCTAAACGTCCAAACCATTTTTTAATATAAATTTGATTCATTATTATATAAATATAAAATTATTATTTAAATAATAATTATTCCTAAAATTATTCATCAATGTTATGATGAATATAAATTACCATTTAATTGTAAAGAATGTCAAGAAACAATAAAATACTTACATCCAAATTATGATTATAGATTTTATACTGATGATGATATGTATAATTATATAAAAATAAATTTTCCAGATTATGATAAACAGCTCCAGCCTCGTCTAATTATGAAAATTGATATGATTCGATATTTTTTAATGTATAAAGAAGGCGGAATATATGCTGATCTTGATTATAAATTTATTAAAAATATTGATGAAATTATAATATTATTTTACCTATATCTCGTGAAGATGAAAATTTAAATATGACACGTTTAGGTAATTGTTTTTTGCTTCGGAACCAAATCATCCTTTTTGGAAACAAGTTATTGATACATTATTTACATATGATAGATCAAAATTAATACAAGATAATATGATAGATTCGCATATTAATGGAACAGGACCTATATTTTTAACTGATCAATATATGAAATATGAAGATAAATCCAGTTTTACTTTACCATCTCGTAAATATTTTCATCCAGAAAATTTTAATGATGTATGTTATGGTCGTCATATTTGTACAGGTAGATGGAGAAATAACATGTTATAATTTTCGTTATTAAGTAATTTGTAATTATTTTTATAAATCGTATTTAATATATTGTTAAATTCTTTACTATCTTTCTTTTTTATAAATAAATCAAATTCAATACATAAATATTTTGGATATATCTTTTTATTAAACATATCATATAATACTGTATTCTCTGCTCCCTCAATATCCAACTTTAATAAATCAATATGTTTATGATTAAAAATTTTCATTATTTTGTCAATTGTTATCGTTTTCACTAAATCATATTCTTTTGTAAACATATCTTCTATTAAAGTTTGCGAAACATATTCTTTATTTTCTTGTTTATAAAATTTCATTTCAATATCATTCTCATCCCATAATGCATTTGATATATATTTTATATTCGTTAAATTCGGTTTTAAATTCTCAATTAGTTTCCTATATTCATCTGATATATTTATATTTTCACTTTTGTAAAATTTCGATATATCTTCAATATGTGTTTTAGATCTAGTTGTTGGATCAATTAAAATAATAGTTGAATCATACATATCGTTTATTTTTAAATCAAATGATATATCTTCGCCAACACCACCTGAATATATAATACTATCTTTATTTAATCCATTATTAATTGGTATATTCCATCCACCATAATTTGTTCCAAGACGAATTAAATCAAATAATTTATCATAAAATAGAAAATCTATAGTTAATTTCCAACTATTTGTCGAATGTACATTTTTCATATACCATTCTGTACAATTTTTCGACATTATTTTCCATTCTTCTTCTGTAATATTTTTTAGTTTTTCTTTTAAATCTTCTGGTTTTTCAACATAAATATAATGTATGTTCTCAATTGGCGAATTTATATATGAATTTATACTTACATTTTCTGTTATAATTGGTACAGTTCCAAATCCCATACATTCAACTTCTCTATGACATTTACTTCCATAACCACGTAAACATAGACCATATTTACTATCACGTAATTTATATAAATATTCTTCTGCTGTGAATTTATGTATAGTTCCCTTTGTTATATGATATTCTTCTATTACATCTTTCCATTCCATATTATTTCTATATTTATCTTGTACTGGATTCTCATTATTTCCTATAAATAATGTTTCTATTTTTCTATTCTCATTATATCCTCCCTTTTCTAATAATTCTTCATATAATTTGGGATTTCTTGGCCAAAAAATCCATGGTTTGGTATAAATTTTTTTATTTTGTAACATTTGACCTTCTAATGAAATATCACCATTACCTAATAATAACAAATGTGATGAAAGAACTTCATTATTAATCCATTCTAATGTTGGTCTATCATATAATATTATAGTAGGATATAACCAAATATGTGTTGAATTATGTTCTGTAATAGTTATATCTTCTTTATACATCTTAATTAATTCTCTATAACTATCATTATTATGTTTTGCAATTCCATTTTGTGGTTGTTTTGGATAATGTATCATCCAATTTCCATCATTTAATATTTTAAAAATACACAGTATTTCTTTATATTTCTTTGCTTTAACTAATAAATCAATAATAAATTGATTAAAATCTTTATGTAATCCATGTTGTAAGAAATGAGTATGAATAGATTTTAGTTCTTCTCCTTTATAAAAAATATTATTATTATTAATTATAAAATTCTTTTTTAATTCTTCTACTTTTTCATTTGATAATCTAAATCTCCATGATTGATAATTATAATTTTCTCCAAATTTAAAATTTGTAAACTCTTTCTCTAAATCATCTATTGATGCTTGATCATAATATCTTGACTCTTTTGTTAATTCAATCCATCTATTGGGAATATTTTTGTTTTTAACCCATATCATTCCACCATTATAATAACCAACTTTTTTCATATCAGTATCATTAATATATGCAGGAGATATACCAAGATCTTTTGAATAATCAATATCATTTATTTCATTTGTAATAATCATATCAGTATCTAAAAATAATACATCATTTTCTATTTCTAACGTTTTTGAAATAATAATACTTTTTTTCATTTGAAAATCAGTCCATTTATTTTCTTTATCTAGTTGATCTCTTGTTTTATTTGAATATTCGTCTAATTCAATAAACCATTTTATATCTAATTTTAGTTTTGGTGTTTGATTTTCAATATGTTTTTTCGTAATTGAATCAGACATTATATAAATCGTTGCATTTTCATGATGTAAAGATAAAGATAATAAAAATGAGAAAGTTTCATTTTTACATAAATTGGTACATATCGAACAAAAAGATGACGGTTTCATAATTATATAAAAATATAAATTCTTTTTTATATAAAAATCGGTTAAAACCATATGCATGAAAATCACTAAAAAATGATATACCTTTTCACTTTTTATTATACTATTCAAGATGAAACTTTGTCCTGCATTCTGTATCGGAAAATGCCCTATTATCGGTTGTAATGATTACAATCATGTCAAGTGCAAATTCGGTATTATTTGTACTAACAAAAACTGCAAATACGGTCACCCTATCACATTTGAGAACCGTGTTATTATGAGTGAACAGTATAAGGAGTTTCGCAAAGTTAGCACTGAGTACAAACCAAATACTGGATTTTGCAAGTATGGTATGACATGTATGAACGAGAACTGTTCTGATGTTCATCACTTTGGATATGAGTATAGGTGTCAGATGCGTGAGCTTTTCATTCGTATGCATAAGCAGGAAAAAGATGATGACAACAAGATTCGTATGGTTGATGTTGGGACAATGACTGAACCATGTACGGTTACTCCTATTTCTCTTCCATCGTCTCCCGCAAAATCATTTGATATGTCGGTCCCGTCTCCCGCAAAATCTGATATGTCTTCAGCTACTACTGATGATGAGACCAATGGGTGGAAGGTTCAGGTTTCTTACAAGAAAACCAAAAAAATTACAAAGGATGTGAAGAAGGATGAGAAGAAGGATAAGAAGAAGGAAGTGAAGGATGAGAAGAAGGAAGTGAAGGAGGAGAAGAAGGAAGAGAAGAAGGAAGTGAAGGAGGAGAAGAAGGAAGAGAAGAAGGAAGTGAAGGAGGAGAAGAAGGAAGAGAAGAAGGAAGTGAAGGAGGAGAAGAAGAGCTGGGGTGATCGTATGAAGGATTTTTCAGAGATTGAGGAAGTGAAGGAGACTTTTAAGGATATGCTTGTAAAGTCAACATAAAAAATATAAAAGAAAAAAATCAAAATGATTTCCCTAAAAATCTAATTTTTAGGTTTTATATAGGATTAATATTAATCGAAAAAGGATTATTATTTAATGATTTTAATGTATTTGTGTCTAATCTATTTTCTACACTATTTAATTGTTCATTTTCTTTCGTTATAACACATTTATTTAATTCAGGTGTTTGTTGATATACTTGAGAAATATTTCCAGCTTGTCTCGCTGATATACTATCTTGAACTAATTTTTCAGATTTCATACTTACATTTTCTTTTGGTAATCCAACATATTTACCACCAGCATTTGGTGTATGTCCCGCATCTATTAATATTTTTTCTCTTGTTCCGTCAATTTCTGCATTATATGCTGATTCTTGTGACATAGGATTCTTAGACATTGCATCACCACCTCCTGTATATTCAACATTGTTAAATTGTTTTTGGGTGTTTTTAGCTTCTGGATTAGAACTTAAATAACCTCCAAATAATTTCTCAACCATTCCTCCTAAAAATCCTAAATCACTAAATACTGTCGTTTCTTTATTCGTTTTCTTCGCTACAATATCTGGATCATATACCGTTACTTTATATGTACCAGAACCTATATTACGTAAAATATCATGTATCGGTGTTGTTTCTTTAGTCGTTTTCTTAGCATCATCATATAAAGCAGTATAACCTTCTTCTTGTCCTTTAAGATTTAATTTATCCGAATCATGTATAAAAGTTTCTTTAACAGTTGTTTTAGCTTGATCATGTAAAGCAGTATAAGTACCATTTTCACCTTTAAGATTCGTTTTATCAGCATCATGAATTGTAGTTTCTTTAATAGTTGTTTTCATAGAACCAGTAACAGGGTCATATGTTGTAGGTTTTTCCATCATTGATGTTTGCATATTTCCATGTTGTCTAGGAGCATCTATTAAAAATTCTTTAACACTATTACGTATTGTATCAGTTATAGGTGCAACAATGGCTTTTACAGTAGATGTTAAATTAGATACAACAGTTCTAGTTTCAGTAATTTGTCTTTCATTATCATAAACCATAACATTAGATTTACCATAATCATCTTCAATACCTTTTTTATCAGAAGTGGCAATACCTTTATATTCAACATGAGTTTCATTACGACTAGTAGGAATTAAATTAGGAATAGAACGACTTGTTTGTTTAAATTCAGCACCAGTTGTAGTAAATAAAGAATCTTTTCCTTTTTGATAATCTGTTTCAGGTCTATTTTTAGCCAAATCACCAACCATACCTCTTTTATCTATTTTTTTAGCAGGAGCTTGCATCGGTATATTAAAATTTCTTGATCTTTGATCAGATTGAGGTCTTAATTCATTCACTGATTGTGGTTTTGTATATTCTAAAGTATCAGCTTGTTGAAAACCACCTGAACCTTTCGATGTAAAACCTTGATTAAGACCAGGTCCAACACGTACAGGTTCAATAGGGAAATCATTATTACGATGACGAATATCAAAATTATTGATACGAGATTTATAAAAATCATCATTATTTTTCATACCACATATATTTGTTAAATTCTTTTGAGGTGAAAAGAAATTTTCTGTTTCTTGTTTTTTATGTAATTTCGTATAAGGATCATATCCTGTCATTCTCGCTAAACCAAAATTTTCGGTTGTATTAATATTAGTATTTTGTGTTACATTTTTTTTTAAGAAAGGAACCATATTATTATGTGTTTGTTCAATTTTTTGTCCAGTTAAAGAATTATCATAATTCTCCAAATCCATATAACGAGAAGAGAAACCAATAATGCCCGAATCTAAAGGATTTTGAGCTTTATTCCATAAAGTAGTAGATTTTTTTAATTGATCTTGCTTAATTTGGTCAAGATATTTTGATTCATATATATTATTCGATGGTAAAGCATACATTTTATTATACTTCTATAAAAGAATTTATTATAATAAAATACAAAAATTATTCAAAATTAGAAAATATATAAATATTGACATGAATTACATTCAGATTTAATATTATTATGTGGACAGATTATATTATTATTATCTTCAAAAAAATTAATATTTTTAGAACATTCCATACAGAAATAACATTCAATTAAATGTTTACAATATAAACTTTCTTGTACAATATAAATTATCCATTTTATTTTTTTTACTACGCAACATCATTTTTTTATACTATTACACCACTTCCCAGCAGATTACTATATTTATCTATAGTTATATCTCCTAAATCCTTATGTGCTAATATTTCCATATCTAAATAAGCTCTTGTGAAGTTAGGTGTTGTAGGTCCACCACCACCTTCATCATCTGTATCTTCAGAATAACCATGTTTCCTATATTTCCAATATACTTTAAGTAATACTTGATGTGTTCCGGTTCTTGTTACAGAACAATCAATCTTCTTAAATTTCTTTGTCTTACTGTCATGTTCATCTGTTGTCATAATCTCAGCAGGATAATTAACTGAATCATCAGATGGAACAACTAAAGCCTCAAATCTTCTATAAGCAACATTCTTACCAACCATACCAGCATGGAACTTACAACTTACACGGAATGTATAAGTATCAGCATCATAATCCGTTAATATACTATTTGGTTGCCAACTTAAATAGAAACCAAGTTCACCTTGAGAATCAGTATCTGTGTTACTATATGCTACACCACCAATGTTATAGTATATTTTATTAACATCATCAGTCTTGATATATAAAGCATCACGAATGGCAATACCTTTCGCAGTACCTTCATCATTCCACATATCAATCTTATATTCTGGTGCATCTGTACCTATACCAACACGACCATCACTCTTAATGATAAAAGGTGTAGAATCACTATCTACATCATCAATACGCATCATATCATTGTAACCACCTGTATTATCTGGGTCATTACGATTAACATGAAACCAGGCTTCAATATTAGAATTACGATCAATACCTAAACCAACACGACCTGCACCATCAATTCTTAAAGCACCTCTGTCTTGATCTTCTTTAGTGATAAATAATGCAAGATCTTTAGTTCCACCAACACTATTATCTTGAATAACAGTTAAAGCAGTTTCAGTACCAGTATTATGTACATGGAAAGCAGACGTTTCATTTGTAACTGTATTTGTGATAATATTACTACCTTCAGCATATGAAACAACATTACCATAGAAAGTAATGGTTTCACCAGGCATACCAATTAAAATATCTTTACCATGGATTCTCATATTTTGAAGATCATCGCCACCCAGAGTCATTGAATTAGTATTATCATTAATATCAATACGAGCTTGAGTACGATCTTTATTTACTGTAAAACGATTGGTGTCAATATCATAAGTATCTTCCGCATCAATTGTAAAATTGTCACCATTCATATTAATATTTTCAGTTCCACCTGGTGTAGTTGTTGATCCCATTGTAATAGTTTTTGTATTATTATCAAGATTCAGATAACCTCCTTCACCTGGTTCATTAATTTCTGTAATAGGAGCATTAATATCTAATTTAGTATCAGCATTAACAGTAGTATTAATACCATTAATTTCAGTAGTAGCATTGGTATCACCACCAATGACAATAGAAGATGCAACTTGATCAAATTTCATGTAAGCATTTGACCCAGGAGTATTTAATTGCATAATTGGAGTATATTCTTGGATCTTAGTATTAGCAACAATAGTTGTTGTATCACCATCAAGATCAAGAGTAGATGTAGTTTCAGAACCTAAACCGATAGAATTCGTAGTTTGATTCATAACAAAGTAAGTAGAATCACCTTCTTCATTAACTTGAAAGAGGGGAGTATCGAATTTAGTATGAGTATCGGATTTAACATTAATTTCATCACCTTCAACATTAAGGTTTTCAGTATTTTCATTACCAATATCAATTGTTGAAGTTGCTTCATCCATACGGAAATAAGTATTTGATCCAGGATCATTAACTTGAAAGAGAGGAGTATCAAATTTAATATCTTCATTTCCTGTTATTTGAATATTATCAGCATTCATTCCAATGTTTGAAGTTACTACAAAGAAGTTAGGAGCTTCAATATTAAAATTACCTGGTGTTTCAATACCAATATTAATACCATATAAGTATAAATATTCGGTTACATTACTAACACCAAGTTGAATAGTGGAATTCGCGTCATCCATCTTGAAGTATACATTATCAGTTAATTTATTGATTTCATAATAAGGAGTATCAATATCCATATTGGTATCAGCCTTATAATTTTGAACTAAAGTTGTAACATTCAGATTACAATTAGTAGAACCACCTAAGTTAATTGTTCCTGTTGTATCACTCATTGTTAAAGTCGCTTTAGTGCTATTTTCATTAATATTAAAGACAGGAGTTTCAGTTTTCATATGAGTTGAAGCATCAATTGCTATTTGATCAGAATAAACATTAACATTTTCAGTAGCTGTTGTACCTAAATCGATTTTACGATTGGTTTCATCAAAGAATGCATATGCATAAGTATTATCTTTACCGATAGTTAAATTATCAAAATACACTTCCATGGTAGTATCAGTTTCACCTTGTTCAATTTGTTTACCATAGAGTTGAGTAACAGAACCAACATTATTAGCTGTAGCTAAACTTAGATTAAGTGAATCGACTGTAATAGTATCAACATTACAACCAATATTAAGAAAGAAGTTTTCACTGTCAGTTTGATCATCATTATGAGTAAAAATATTTCGAACAACAAAGTCATCTGTCCATGTGCCTCCAATTACACGAAATTGTTGATCAATTTTAGTGTCTTCAATATTACTATAAATGATATCTTGGTCTGTACCAATCGCAGTTCTGTGACTTGTGTCAGAGTTATCTACGTGAATTACTCTATTTATGCTGTAGAGATACGCAGTTTCGGTAGTCATCTTTAATATAAGTCTTGTTTATCTTTATATAAAGATGAGAGAATTTTATTAAGTATAAAATAATAAAAATTGGTTAATAAATTAATTTAACTTAAAAGATCAAATCGGTTCCAATATTTAAATGTCCAGTGATTCTTTTGATTAACTGCGACTTTATCATAATCCGGGGGACATATTGTAGTAGTTTTCTTTCCTTTAAGTCCATCATTTTTTAATATTTCTTTTTCGAGTAAAATATCTTTTGGAATAATTAAGAAATTGTTTAAATATCTTCCTTCTTTTTTTGGATCATCAACTTCAACAATTAGAAATTTAAATGGATCAGAATATTCAAGAGGAAATTTAGAATTAAGATTTGAACCTTTACATGTTTGAATTGAAAATACAATCATTTTACCAGAACGATTTGTAGAAAACTTCATTTGTATAGGATGATTGTTAATGAAACAATCAATTGTATTTGAATTTGTCTTATTATCTCTAAATTTTAGATTATGTTCTTCACATTTTTTGATTAAACGTAATTTACTATTATATTCTTTTGTTAATGTAATATACATTTCTGGATTTTCTGGCATATCAATTGTATGAGGTAGTAATTCATTAATTTTTTCAATACATTTTTTCTTATCTGTAAATACATTATCTTTCCATTTTGATTCTTTACTATCTGGTCTTAATATGATACTTGTTACATTCTTTAAAGTTTTATATAACATTACACTATAAAAGCTTTTATCAATTGGTATAAATACCATCAACATATTATCATCATATTTCGTTTTTATATTATTTAAAGTTACATTATAACAACCAATACTTCCTTTACTTGTCGAAGGATATGCTGTTTTCACTTGTACTTGTTTTTTCTCATCTTTAATAGTTGTTATAACTAAATCCGCTTTACACCTCATCATCGCAATATTATCAACTTCTTTTACATATTCTGATTCTATAAAAAGTTCTTTTGCATTCTTTTCTGTTTCTTCCCCATTCAATAAATTTTGAATATTATTATTAATAGGTTTTTTCTGTTTTTCTTCATAATCTTCATTTCTCTTTGATTCATGAAAACACTTTTGGCAACCACTATTATTTTGTATTTTATCATTTATTTTTGTCTCATAACTATCATGAATTCCATTTTCACATAACCAATGTAATTTTTTATCAGATCCAGCACATATAGTAGATAAATCTAAATCAGGATGTTTCATTAAATCAATTTGAGCACATGCATACGGAAAATGAATTAATTTAAATCCTCTTAAAAGTGATTTTTTAGATCCAATATAACATTCATTACATTTTGTATCATTTTTTATTTTATTTCTTATTTCTAATTCTCTACTTTCATGGATACCATTCTCACATAGAAAATAAAGTTTTTTAGTAGATCCAGCTTTATATATAGTAATATCTAGATCTGGTAAAATATTTCCAGGAATAGATACTTTCGGATTCATATTATATTTTTTAGTATCAATTTGTTTTATTATATCAGGAAAATCAGTTAACATCTTTTCTCTCTGACTATTCGGTGTTGCTTCAATATCACATTTAATACAACCAGCAATTCTGATTTTTCGTCGAATTTGAACTTCATAACTATCATGAATTCCATTCATACATTTCCAATATAAGTTTTTTGCAGAATTGAATGAAATTTTAGAAGCATCAAAACCTGGATGTTTTTCAAAATCAATTTGATTAAATGCATATGGAAAATGAATTAACTTTAAACCATTTTGTGACATATCTTATGTAATAAAAAATTAATAAAACTCGTCATTTTTTTTATTATTACATATAAATTGATTCATACTTTTTCATACTAATATTCTCTAACCAAAATATCTCATTCTCTGGTGTCCATGCATTTATTTTTTTTAAATTTGTACTTTTTGGAAGAATTTGAAGATTTGAATAATGACTACATTTCATAAATTCTTCTTTCTTCTTTAAATCAAATTTTGATTTTGGTTTGATATGATCAATTTGATAATTGTCTATTTTTCCAAATTCTTTTTCACATATTTCAAATTTCTTTTTTATCATCTCTTTTATTTCCACAAAATTTTCCAATCCTAACATTTCACTCGCAAACTTTTCTGTCTTCTCTTGTATTTTCTTATTATTCAAAATATTCCTCAAAATCCGGTTTAGTTTGTCCAATTCTTTCACACCTGGATTACAAATACTACATTTCAAATAATGTTCTTTGTGTTCACAAATCTCTTTACCATAACAACCATCCATTTTACACCTTCCTTTCATTTTACCATGAGGACATTTCTTAGATGGATTACAATCATAACAATTATCTCTGTTACCATTTTTTGGTATAAACAAATTTTTACATTTGTTACATGTTTTTTTATCTTTAATTTCCAATTTTTGAAATACTTCTTCCAAATCATCGACTTTATCACTTAAAATTAGATGATTCAAATCCTTTTCAATATCATTCAATTCTTTCTCAATCATATTCAATTCTTCGTGTAAATCATTCATCTTGTTCATATAAAAAGATTATAACATAAAATTATGAAATGTCATCATTTTTTTGTAATATTTTCTAAAAAAACTTATTAAATCTATATAAATTATAAAAAAATAATGGAAACTTTAAATTTTATACGTGATTATTGTATAAATAATAATTTAGAATTAATTGAATTACATGAAATAGCAAAAACTACTCCTGATAATTTCTTTAGTACTTTTTATAACATTAAAACTACTAATAATGATAAAATTATAGGTTTTTATGATTCTACACAAGTTTTAGATGATGAAGTACAAAAAATTCTTTTATTTACAATGAAAATAATCAATGGTAAATATAACTTATATTATAAAAATATCAATTATTCTTTTAATGAACCAAATAATAATGTTTTTGAAGAATTATTTAATAAAAACAGTCCTAATATGAATTGTCCAAATTGTAAAAATATATTAGATCATAATACAAAATTTATAATTAATGAAAAAAGTTCATATATTAAATCATGTGTTAAATGTCCAAATTATCAATATTTCGCCGATTTTATAAATCAATAATTATTTATAATTCTTCTATTCTAGTAAACCAACTATCATACCCTGATATATTTGATGAATTTATTATTACATCATATATTACATTTCTATTATCTCCTTCGATTGTTAATGTCGTATTATCTATTGTAATATTACTATAATCTACGGATGTTATATTCGATCCTGTTATTAATTTTTGTTTAAAACTATATGTTAGATGATATCCATCAAATATCGTTGTTAGATCATATACTAATGAATTATTTGATAATGTATTATTCGATAATGAATCATCTATTAATACTGTTGGTACAGGTGGATATTCTTCTGTTACTGATATTGTCCATTCAATACTATTTGTTATATTAGAAGAACCAATAATTACATCATATGTTGTAGCTAAATAATAACCATCGATAGAAACAATATCATTTGAAATAGTTACATTATTATTAGGATTTGATACAATATAATAGGATTTTAATGGACCATCAAAGACATTGCTTAAATATTCAAAATATGTATTAGTGTTAATAGTAATATCAATATTACTCCAGATCATTTCAACCGGCGCTAATGTTTCAGTTATATTAAAAGCAAATTCTGTATTTCCGTGAGTATTAATAGCTTCCACAATTATATCATAATTATCATTTCGATAATTACCATCAATTGTTAAATTAGAACCATCTAATGTTCCACTATTATAAATATTTGATTTAATGGAATAACTATCTATTAAATACATGAATAATTGACTTAAATCATATACTATATCATTATTTGATAATGTTAATGATAAATTCGATTTATCAGAATAATCTGGTCCTCTTGGTGCAACTTCGGTAAACTCTAAAGTTAAAGTGTCTGATCCTGAAATATTTGTTACATCTATTATTATATCATATGTTTCATTACGATAATCTGCATTAATTGTTAAATTATTATTATCAAGTGTAACATTGGAATTTGGATTCTGATTTAATGTATATGTTATTGATTCACCTATTACATAATCTTCAAGATTATATACATAATCACCATATATTATTTCTTTTGTCGATGGATCTGTAACATTCGGTGGAGCTAATATTTCTGTTGTTTGTACTAACCATTGTGTTGATCCATGAGAATTAGTTGCTTGTACTATAACATCATAATTTGTGTTTCTATAATCTCCAGAAATATATAAGTTACATCCTATGATTGATGCATTATTACATGTATCTTGAACTTCACTAAAGGATACAATATGACCACTAAAATAATCGTTCAAATTATATATTACTGTATTATTTGATAGAGTTAATAATACATTTGCTTCAACATCAGGTGGTTCTGGCATTTCTTCTGTAATTCTATAAGTAAAAGTAGATTGACCAGTATTATTTGTAGCACCTATTACAATATCATATGTTAAACCTCTATATTCTGCATCGATTTCAATATAATATTCTGCACCATATTTAATACTTACATTTGAATATGGGTCTTCTAATATGCTATATTCAATATTAATTCCTGATAAATTAGCTTCTATTGGTAGATTAAATATACCATAATTTATTATATTACAAGAAATATCATTTGTTGCGGGTAAAGATGGTAATTCTTCAGTTACTAATAATTCCCAATCAGTAGATCCGGCTACATTTGATGTTTCTAAAACAACATTATATGTGATACCATGATATGCTGGTTCAATCACAAGGTTAGAAGAAGTTAAATATACAAATTCATGAAAATTATAAACCAATGGTTCAATATTAGAATAAATTTCATCTATTTCATTAATTGATAATACTTTATTATATACTCGATAATCATCAATTAATGCATTTAATCCTCTAATTACACCATTTGGATCAGTACGATTATCATTAAAACCACAAATAAAATGTTTCCTTAATATTGTTGATGATGTAAACCAATTAAATTTAGTGTTTTCTCCATCTTCGAATATATTATCTATATATAATTTCCAATCAATCTTTGATCCATTTTTATTTATTGTTAAAACTACATGTTTCCATTCATTAATAGTTGTAGCATCAAAGGAAGTAATATCAATAATATGTTCCGTATTATTTTGATCATAATCAAATATTAATCTCCATTTATCATTTGTATCACTTACATCCATTACTAATAAATCATCTGTTTCTTGATCATCTATTGAATGTAATAATACATTATTAATTGTTCCATTTCCCGCTGTCTGTATATTAATCCAGAATGAATATGTTAATGATGTTATTTCATCTAGATTTATTATTTGTTCATAATATCCACCATCGTCTCTTCCTGTATTTCCATCTCCTATATTAAACTGAATAGATGCATCACCGCGTATAAAAGTTGTTTCAATATTATAAGAAGAATTATATGAACCTCGTGTAAAATCGTTATTCGTAAAATAATCTTTTAAGAAATCTTTATTATCAAATTTGAAGTAATTTAATAAATATTGGTTATTAATTTCTCTTAAATCTAATTTAGGAGAAGAATCATTACCACCACTTGCATCTGTTGCATCTGTTGCATTATATATTTCTGTTACTTCTTCTGCTGTTAATTC
>CERI01117491.1_pt1 | contig 29834 bp, 25 predicted proteins | sample 350261 | NCBI WGS metagenome assembly CERI01 (sample SAMEA2620979, study PRJEB7988) | marine metagenome | isolation source: saline water (ENVO:00002010), including
ACCCTGTTGTTGGCAGAGGAACCATTGATATGCAGCTTTCCACAGAAACATCACAAATAAATAATTTATCTGATGTACTCACTTATAACATTAAGAATAATGGTAATACAATGAATTTTGGTATTGGTGGTGAAATATGGTCATTCTTAATTGTTCGTCCAGGACCAACAACAATGGCGTACTTAAATACAAGAGATCCCACCACGGGATTACCAGCCTATGCATTGCAAATGCTAAATTCGGCGGGACCTTCTGACATGTCAATCGTCGGACTTATGGCACTCGCGAGTGCGCTTTTATCACAACAAGGCCTTTCTGCACATAGCAATGTTTTAGGACAAATGGCATTAGTAACTATATGGTCTGCAGACCAAGCGGGAACACAACTTTCCATCCCAATGACTGACGATGAGCGCGATGCGATGCTTCTTCAAGCACAGGCTATAGCTACAATTGGTTTGTACGGTACATTTATTGGAACTGCCGATGTTAAATCTATAAAATGTACTCCAGTAATTCCTGGTGATGCAACTTCTGAAATGAGAGACGCATTAGAAGGTTATTGGTCAGTAGATACTTCTAACGTCGTTACACTTGGTACTGATTCATCAATGGGTGGAACTGTTCGTGTATATTCAAGTCCATCTCTTGGTGGTAGTGGTCTAACAGATGCTTTATTAATACGTTCAATGGAGCCTGGTGTTGAACTCAAAGTAGAAATTGAACTAACAGATAAATTCTACATACTCTATTGTCAAGATTCCTCAACAAACGATTGGATTGGTAATGCAAGTGGTAATAATAATGATGAAATAATATTATATGCACCAGCTGGATATGTACCAGTAGGTGGTGGTTTAACACTAAATGACTTATTTAATAGTACTGAAGAGAATGAACTGCTGGCCGATAACACAACTGTTACTAAATTAGTTTTATCGCCAGAACAAGTTGTCATTCCTCTACCAAATTATGAATTTAGCACAATTGGTAATGCATATAGTTCCACAAAAACTCATGAAACACTTATGACGCCGCGTGTTTTCATAGACCCATACTATGTTGGTAGTGGAGCATTACTTAATGCAACATGGTATAGAGGTACTGAGAATAATGGCGGTCACAATCCTGATTACAGTGGTTCGTCTGTAGAACACCCTTATCAAGATGGGTGGAAACCAGTTCTTACTAACCCTACTACAAATGGAATAGAAAGTGACCAAGTTATTGATGTAAATGGTACAAATCTCATTGTCCCCCGTTCTCCATTTAATCCATTCAAACCTGCCTTAGTTAAAGACGATTATGAATTCAAATTAATAGAGAATTCACCTATGAAAGAGGAGGGTGGTGCATATGTACCAGTACCTCTTCCTTCAGATAGTCCAATTGGAATTGCTGTACAACCAACACTTACAACGACTACATTTGAGGGTTCCTCAGGAAATTTCCTTTATATGGGTACTGCTGGGTTTGGTAATGGATATTTAGGACAAACTGCTGGTGCAAGTACAGGTATTGCGAGTGATGACAGTTTAGGTGGAGTATATCAAACTTTTGCTATGAAAGTAACAGTTCCAATGCTACATAATTATGTACAATTTTCAGTACGTGGTGAAAATATGACTCAAGGAGATACTACAACGGATTATTCAAGTGCATACTATTCACTAATTACTAATTGGTGGAATATTTACTACACCTGGCTTTACGAGGCAACTTGGACCGGTAGCGCATATAGTAATTTCCTTTTAAGTTCTCAAGCAGATTTTAATTTAATACCTACTGAAAATAGTAGTGGTGTTGAATTAAATAATAATAGATTTTCAGTTGGAATTCTTCCAGCAGATGATTACACAATGGATACGGTATCATGGGAGGCAGCCAAAACATTTGGAGATGTTGAAGATTATATTGTAGAAGTAACTCCTGGAAATACATACGATGTTATTGACGATTTCAAAACATATAGTAAAGATGTTAGTGCTTATCAAGAGAAGGAAATATTCATCTTATTGCATGTACAAGGTGGTGACAGTGCAACTACAGTAAATTCGAAAAGCTTCTGGACAAATCTTGATACCGAATCATATTATTACGATGCTTATTACAATGGTACTCAGTACTACATGGGTACTTCGGCTGGTCCTGATGGATTTAAATGTCGTTTTAGTGCAGATGCTCCTGGAAGTGATGAGTTCAACAATGAATGTCTTGTCTTTGATTTAGATTCTACTTTCAGTTTTTCAGTAACAGAAGCAGCAAAATTAAAAGCACCATCGTCTAATAAACCAAAAGCTAAAAAAGTAAATACAGTTAAAAAATTTGAAAATATCGTGAAGAAAGACCAAAATGGTAAATTAATGTTAGAATATCGAGCAGAAGGAAAACCAGCCGGCAAAAAATAGATAAATTACTTTAGATAATATAATCAACAAGTGAAAATTGTAAGCATGTTTTTGAGTCTAACCATTTATCTGTATTAAGTAATAATTCGAGTGTTTTTTTATCAATATTAGTATATTGAGTGTAAAGTTCTCTGACGTGAGTCATAAATAAAGCTAAGTTGGAAACTTCAGTTTGTATTTCTTGAAATTTACCAGAAGTTGCTGCTGATAATTGATGTATTAAGATTGCAGAATGATTTGTCATGAATCTTTTATCTCCTGCGACTGCAATTAATGATGCAGCTGAAGCACAATAACCATCAACATAAGTATGTATAGGAGTATCTATAATTTTGATAAGATCTGCAATATAAAAAGCTGGCATAAGTGCTCCACCCGTGCTTTGTATATGCAATTCTATAATAGGGTCATTTTTGAATAATAATTGTTGTTGTTTAGCTTGTTGGTCCATCATATTAAGTACTTGTGTTAATTGGAGACATGATGAATCAGTAACTGGTCCATAAAAATAAATATTTAAGCTCTCTTGCTGAATATTATTGTTATTATTGTTATTATTGTTATTATTGTTATTGTTATTGTTAATATGATATTTATTGGATAAATGTGATATTTTTCTGTTAATTGGATATTTATGAATAGAAATATCTAATGCAATAATTGATTTAAAAAAAAGTATGAAAAGTATATTTAAATAATACATATGACTTCTATGACTAATAATATATAAAAAAAGATAAGAGTATAGTGTATATAAAATATATAATGTAAGAGAATGAATTATTTATTAGCTGTAAAAAAATATGTGAAAGTGAATGTAGATGAATCTAAAGTATTAAATAGTAACGTGAAAACAATAATGTTGAGTGATGAAGAGAATTATTTTGAAAATGTAAAGGATAGTATAAAAGTAGATGTTTTAAATGATTTAGAAGATTTATGTCGTAGTTTTTTATATAATTCTGAGTTCTATAGTCCTGTTTTGTTGATGGATGCTCATTGTGGTAAGCGTAGTTTTATATGTGAAATGCTTAGTTTAATGGATAGTCAATTTGAAGTAAAAATAGAAGTAATTGAAGATGCTGATGTTGAAACAGATAATGATTCTGATTATAATGAACAGATTGATTTAGACCGTGATAAGTTATAAAATATATAATAAAAAATGGTTTAATAATGTATATTATATGGTAATAGCATATTTAGATGAGTGTGGTCGTGGTCCATTATGGGGTGATGTTTATGCTTGTGCATTAATTTGGGATGAAAATAAAGAAATAAGTCCTCCATTTAAGGTAAAATCTTGGGATTCAAAAAAATTGACTGAGCGTCGTCGTAATATGTTAAGTGATTATATAAAAGAGAATGCTTTGGAGTATAGTATAGGAATATGTTCATCTGATGAAATAGATGAACATAATATATTAAATGCGACTATGATGGCATTTCATCGAGCTTTAGACAAATTAAGCACAAAATTTGATATGATATATGTTGATGGGTCCCGTTTTGAAACGTATTGTACGAGAGATGATTTTATTGAACACAAATGTATAATAAAAGGTGATGATACTTATATTTGCATTGGTATGGCTTCTATAATAGCGAAAGTAAGTCGTGATAAATATATATACGATTATTGTAAAGAGAATCCCGAATTAAATGAAAAATATAAGTTAGAGAAGAATAAAGGTTATGGTACAAAGGAGCATTTACTTGGTTTATCAAAATATGGTATGTCTGAGAATCATCGTAGAAGCTTTAAGTTAAAGAATAATATTAAATAGAATATAATATAAAAATGTAATAAAAAATGCAAAATGAAAGAATAATTTTTAAAAAGGTACCTAAAAAGGAAGAATTAGATATATTAGTAAAACTGTTATTAAACAAATGGAATAATAAATTTAGTTTCGAGAATATGTATGAATGTTTTGAGAAAGAGTTATTATCTTCTGATATAGAAATTGAGGAACGTGAGTTATATTGTTTGAAGAAAAGTGTGAATATAATATTAAATGATTTATACAGTTCAACAGCTTCTCATTTAATAACAAATGCGACACGGTATTTAAAGACGGAGTATTCTATAGATTTATGTAAAAAGATAAGTTATTTAAGTGAATTATTAATAGGTGGTAATGATGTTATAGAAAATAAAAGAATAGTTTTATGTTTAAGTGTGATGTTAATGTTAAAAATGTTAAATATAGAATTAAAAAAATTGAATAATATGAGTAATAATAGGTTAAAGTGTTATTATGGAAATTATAACAAAATAATATCAAAAATTCAGAGCGATATAAATGAAAATATATATTGGAGTTGTTTTCCCTTAGATTTGAGTGGATATTTTAATGAGACTATAATAGTAGTTCAATATTACATAAATGTAAATGAAAAAATAGATGAAACTGAGTATTTAAATATGATGAATGTGTTATTAAGGAATATGCGTATAAATAAGATGATAATAATAAGTGGTGAATATCCGAAAGGTTTTTTATTAGAAAGTTTAAATAAAGAAAATATTTTTGAGATTGTTTAGAATGCAGTGTGTGAAATTAAATATTATGAATAAATAGATGAAAAATGTAATATTTACATTTACTGATATTTTAAAGTATCTTACAAAATATGATTTAGAATGCTTAGTTTTGACTCGCAATAAGTATAATCTATGTGAAATAGAAACTTTGTGTTATATATCAGAAGGTGATATATTTTATTTATTATCACCCAAAATAAGAAATGATGTATTATATGCAAGAAAAGCAATAGATGTTAGTCTTCAGGGTAATAGTTTATTAAGATATGTGTGTGATTCTACACGAAAAGAGCTTTGGAATAATTTTGAAATTGAATTATCATTTTATTTGGAATGTATTCGTAGTGTATTATATACAAAAGGTGATATATGTGAAAAATGTTTGTGTATGTTGAATGATAGTGGTTTTCGTTATTTATGTTTAAAAAGTGATGGGTGTCGATTAAAACAATATAATTCTATTTATAGATGTAATAGGAGATTAGTTGAGATAGCGATAACAGAAAATGGCAATGCATTATTATATGCTGATGATAAACTAAAAAATGATATAGATTTGGTTTATAATTGTGTGAAAAGTTATCCTTGGGCGATAGAATACGCTGGATATGATTGTTTAAGAAATAGAGAATTGTATAATTGTGCCACATCTCAAGTGAGGTGGGTAAAGCGTTTTTTTAAGTAAAAAATAAAGAGTAAGATTTGTAATGAATTCTGAATTAAATCTTGAACTAAACATCGAAAATACAAGATATAGAAATGTTGAGAATTATCTTAATCGTAGTGAATTAGAGTTAGAGAATATACAAAGTTATTTTCCTTTAGTCGAATATGTAAATAATGATATAAAAATAAAAAAATGGAATACAATAATTTTAAATCGACGTTTAGTAGATATAAAAAGTTATAAGTCCAAATATGGTTTAATAGAAGATGAACATGGACATATATTAACAGAACATTTTCATACAAAATGCACACCAATATTGGATCCTTTAACAATTTGTCAGAATGAATATAAGAAGAAAGAATATAATACCTGGTTACCATGTGATTATGTTAAATGTAAAAGTACATTGGATAAAGTAAATAATTTTTTTAATAGTGCATATATAGATAGTTTATGTAGTGTATATCTAAGCAAATTAAAAGAAATGAATAAAACAAGACATTATGGTTCTATTTATGGTATTTATAGTGGTATTATAAAAGATTATGAACAAGATATAAGTGATGAATATTCTATGTATAATGGAGAAAGATGGTTTGATAAATGTTTAAGTGATGGAAAGTTTAAATTAAAAAGAGACTTAATAAACGATAAATTGAATATTAGTGATTTAGAAATATGTAATTTAGATAATTATGCAGAAGATTTATCAGAATTGAATCTTCCTATGAAGTATGGCGATGATGATGATGAGAATGTATTAATTCATCCGGAAGTTCCTGTGCAAGTAGTATTAATGGAAAAATTTGATTTGACTTTTGAAGATATATTAAAAGATAATATAAATCGTGTAAGAATACCAACAAAATACAAATTCATTCGGCAGATAAGGAAAAATTTAGTAATAAAAAAACTAAGAAGTTTTATATTTCAAATTTGTGCCGGTTTATGTGTTGCAAATAATTATATAAAATTTGTACATAATGACCTTCATATTCAAAATATAATGGGTAAAAAGACAAATGAAGAATACCTTTATTATAAATTAGATGATAAAATTTATCGGGTTCCAACATATGGATATGTGATGAATATAATAGATTTTGGTAGAAGTACATTTGAAATAAATGGAATGAGTTATATAGGTGATGTATTTAATACAGATGGTGATGCCGATGGACAATACAATAGCGAAATAACACCACATCCATGTTTTGATTTATGTCGGTTGTCTTGTTCTTTTATAGAAGATTTAGATGATGTATTTTGGCCAACTATAAGTGATTTACGAGAATATGATATAGGTAACTTGTTATATAGTTGGATATATGATGATAATGAAAATAATTTATTAGAACTTGATTTTGATGGTTTTGAATTATATATTCATATAGCTAAACATTGTAGAATTCGTACCCCATATAATAGTTTAAAACATGAATGTTTTAATAATTATTTAATGACTGAAATAGATGAATCCAATGAATATACAGACATATTATTCAATGTATAATCATATGAGAAAAGAAAATTAAATCTCGAGTAAGACAAATAATTTATTAAGATTAATTTGACATAATATAATATTACATTCAAAAGAATGACATGTTTAAAATCATGGATATCAAAATTTAGAATTAAAAAGAAAGGAGAACCATCTTCTCATCTTGGTTTGAAAATATTTAAAGGAGCCTATTTGATACCCGAAGAAGATGAGAATGATTTTCAAACAAAATATTTTGAACATGTATTCGTCGAGAAAAATAAATGTGATTTAATAGAGAGACATAATAATTTATGCTGTTTATTATATGATTTAGATTTCAAAAAACCTTTAGAATTTGAAGAAAGAGCATACACACAAGCAACTATAAATAGTTTTATTGAGTGTGTTGTTCGTGTTGCATCAAAATATATAGATGCAAAATATGATGCATTTGATGCATTTGTTTGTGAAAAAGAAAAACCAACTAAGAAAAAGGACTGTATTAAAGATGGAGTCCATATAATGTTTCCATATATTGTAACAGAACCGGCTCTACAACATTTAATTCGTGAAGAAATAATAGAAGAGGCTGAGAATTTTTTTCCAGAAGATGAAAACAATATTGAGCAAATTGTTGATATATCTGTTCTTGATACTAATGGTTGGATGATGTATGGTTCAAGTAAGATAGATGGACATCCTTATTATTTAACAGGAATTTGGGGTTATACTTCTGCTGAAGATTTGGGTTTGAAATTACCTGTTCGAGTAGAAGATTCACCATATTATGAACCATCAAAAGAATTAGTAAATTTATTGTCTATACGACGTTTTACAATGGCGGATGTTGCTGTTATTCGTGAAGATATGGAAGATACCGTAAAACATTGGATAGAAAATTTCAATGCAACTCGACATGGTAATGAAAATAGTATTCCACCTCGTAGATTTCATGGTGATTTAGTAAATGGATATACACCTGATTTAAATACTGTTGAGAAATTAGTAGCTATATTAGATTCTAATCGTTCTGAATCCCGAACACCTTGGATAGAACTTGGTTGGTGTTTGCATAATATTAGTGAAGAAAAATTGTTAGAATGTTGGATAAAATTCAGTGAAAGGTCAGTAAAATATAGTGATAGTGCAAGAGGAGAGTGTGAATCAGAATGGAATAAAATGAGACAAAATGGATTGGGTATTGGAACTTTACATATGTGGGCCAAAAAAGATAATGAGAAGGCATATTTTGAAATATTACGAGATGATTTAGAATATTTTATAACAAAAACCGTATTGAAAAATACACAATGTGTATCAGGTAAAAAACAATCTCAAAAATTATCACAAGCGTGTGTTGTGAATCATATTGTCACAACTTTGAAATTGAAATATGGTCATTATTTCATATGCTCAAATTATGAAAAAAGACAATGGCATGAATTTGCAGATAACAGATGGATAAAAGATGACCAGGATGTAAGTCTTAAAAGAAAAATTAGAGAGGAATTGCACACCGATTATATGAATGTAAGTAATAAATATTCCAGATTATCGGAAAGATTACAAAATGGACATCCAAATAAACAAAAATATGATTCTATTTCTGATGAAATTGCAAAATTGGCGTTTATGTTTAAAGATACCAGTTTCCGCAAAAAGGTTACTGAAGAAGCATCAGAACAATTTTATTGGTTTAGAGATCGTAGTAAAAATTTTGATTCTAACAATTTTGAAGAAATATTAGATTCTAAAACACATTTAGTTGGATTTAAAAATGGTGTTTATGATTTAGAATTATCTGTATTTAGAGAAGCCAGATGTGAAGATTTCGTTAGTCTATCAACCGATATAGATTTTATAGAATATAGTTGGGATCACGAAATGGTAATTGAAATACAAGAATTTTTGGCACAAATTCTTACAAATGAACCTGTACGAGAATATGTATTACGTGTATTGGCAAGCATACTTAGTGGAGAAATAAGTAATGAACATTTTCATATTTGGGTTGGAACTGGTGGTAATGGTAAATCGAAATTGATAGATTTATTTGAATATGCTTTTGGTAAATATTGTGGTAAATTATCTGTAAGTGCTATCACACATAAAAGAGCAAGTGCAAGTGCTCCTCAACCAGAATTAGTTAGATTAAGAGGTAAAAGACTTGTTGTATTGCAAGAACCAAATGAAAAAGAAAAAATTCAAGTAGGATTTATGAAAGAAATCTCTGGAGGAGATAAAATTGTTGCAAGAACATTAAATAAAGAACCTATAGAATTTAAACCACAATTTACATTACTTTTAACTTGTAATGAATTACCAGAAGTACCCGCTGATGATGGAGGGACATGGAGGCGTATCAAATTAGTTGAATTTACATCTAAATTCGTTCTAAATCCAGATCCAGAAAATCCTAATGAATTCCCACAAGATCCACATTTAGACAGAAAATTAAAAAAATGGAAAAATGCTTTTATGTGGATGCTTCTTGAATACTACAAAATATATAAACAAGAAGGTTATACAGAACCAAAAGAAGTGACAGCATTTACAGAACAATATCAACAATTAAATGATAAATATGCTGATTTTCTTAAGGAAAATATTCTGGATGATAAAAATAGTACTTTATATCTTGATGGAGTATATTCTGAATTCTCAGTATGGTATAGAGAAACTATCGATAATAAACCACCACCCAGTAAAAGAGAATTTACTGTATATATTGAAAAAAGATATGGTAAAATTCAATATATTCAAGGAAGAAAAGGATGGAGAGGAAAAAAACTTATTGAAAAACAAGAAAATGAATTATGCAATATTAGTGATTCAGATGATGATTAAACTACATACACCCTTATTCCATATTCGGTTTTCCAATTTTTAAAAGTTATAATTGTATCATTATTAAATATTCTCATTATTTTTGAAAATATATCTCCTATTCTTTCTTCTCTCAATAAACGCTTATACGTACAAGAACCTTGATGAGTATATTCATGAGAACTTTCTATAAAATTATTTATTAACTCATTATATATATTTTTTAATTCTACATTATTTATAACCATTTCTATATTTTCTTTTACATAATCAACTTCAAAACATAATTTCTCTAAAGCTCCAAATTTATCATAATTCATAAGATGTATTGGATAGTTACGACATCTCGCTATTTGATGATATATAACATCAACAGAATTACGTAAAATCTCAAATGTATCACGTACTTTTACATTCTTTTTTAAATTTAGAAATATGTTTTTGTCATTCTCGTGTAAATTACCACAAGATATTATATAAGACGAAATATCATTATATTTTATAAAATTCAAAATATAACATTCTATATAAATAGATACATATTCTTTTATTTGTAAATTATTACTTGACTATTTTATTATCGGTTATATCATTTTTTTAGTTTTATATTTTAATTTTTTCAATTGTCTTTTACATTCTGTTAAAGTTTTTATTGTGTTTGTTTTACGTTTTTTATTAGGACTTGATGATTTTTTTACAATAACATTTTTTATATTAGTATTTTTTGTAGTATTATTCGATTTTTTTTGAGTCTTTTTTGTAATCTTCTTTATGTTGTAAGTTTTCTTAGTAGTTCTTCTTGATTTTTTTTTAGTATTACTTGTTGTTTTTGTATTTCTCAATATTTTTTTAGTATTTTCTGTTTTCTCATTAGTTTTATTTAAAGGGGGTGGGGTAATTTTGACTTTTTCATCTATTTTACATAATTTGTTTTTATGTTTTATATAACCTTTTAGACTTTTCATATATTTATTTTTTATTTTCGTAAAATTTGTTTCCTTTTTATCAGCAATTGAAAGTATTTTAGATGATGACTTGATACCTTTATTAACAATCTTAAGTGTATTTTCAAGTTTTCTTACTCTTAGATGTAATGATTTTATTACATCACACATATTATCCAAATTGCACCTAAGACAATCACTATTTTCTATGTTGTATATATTAATTATATTTCTTTTTCCTTTTTTATTTTGGTCGTTGATAATATTAATTTCATTTGAACCAGAACCAACTTGGGATTTCTTATTGCATGTGCATTTTATCATTGTATTGTACAATATTTTTTTTATTATTAAACTGATGTAATATCAAATGCATATTCATCAACACATTTATTATTTGGAACCTTTATATAAGATATTACAAGTATAGTATGATAATTCCATATTATAGACTCAAATTGTCTCAAAAATTGTTTATTTTTAGATGTTAATATCAAAGATTGATTATGATACTTATAGTTAATAACTCTTGGAAATGAATTTACACGTGGTATTTGGGAAATGACTTTTGAATACAAACGATTCTCATAAATATCCCACAAATCTTTACGAAATAAAAAACATTTTATTTCAATCCATAAATCATTATTAAATTCCATAAAAAAACACATTTATTATTTTTTTTAAATTTTATGCATTTATTATTTTGTGTAAATTCTATGCATGTAATAAGATAATGTTCCATAATCAAGAATAGGGCATACAAAACAATTATCAATATGATTTATTACAATCTCTTTAGGTATTGAAGAAATTAAAGCATAACTACCAGGTTGAATAGTAGAATGATATTCTTTCAATTTTTTATTAATTTTTTTGATGCTTATTTGCCCAAATTCAAATTTTAATCGACGCTCGCAGTCTCCCCCTGTCTTATACATATGTATAAAACGTCTTGATGGATGCGGACTTCCAAGAACAAATAACCATACTTGAATTAAATGTTCTAAAGTATGATAACCATATCCTCTCGGTTTATATCTACCAAGAGAATTAAGATAATCATTATGATGAAACTTTTCATTATTCTTAATACGACAAAACAGTCTAATTAATTCATCAGTAATACAAATTATAGAATGTTTATCCCATTCAAGTAAAAGTCTTTCAGGATGTGCTGCATATTGCAAATTATCTGTTGGAATCATTTTATATTGAAGTGGCTTTGTACCATAATCTTTTGCCAATAATTCATAATCATAATTTGCTTTTACAAAATCTTTAATAATTTGAGGCTCCATTAGAGCCCAAGCTTTAACAAATTTTATTGCATCTTGTTCAATTATTTTTTGAATTGTTTCGTATGAGAAATCATCTTTTTGATTAATAACTTTCTGGAATCCAATTAGTTTTTGTGATATTTGAAACAAAATTTCTATATCTTCTTTCTTATTAAAAGGAGTTTTAACTGTTTGATCATACAATTTTGAGATTAAGAAATTCTGAAATTCAGACATAGTCTTTTGACTCGACAAAAACTTGTAATTTACCTATCAGATTCGTATTTTTATATATTTAAAAAAAATATACAATTTTGGAGTTAATTAAATGTCATTTTTTTGTATTAAACAAATCTTAGATATTTTTTATTATGTTAAATGTTCAATTGCCAACTGATATTTTACTATATATAAATGAGTATGTGTGCAAAAAAATATTAAATGTGGAATATGATTTATTTGAAATATTATATCCTCTTAAAAAGAAAAGCTGCTGTAATGTTGTTCATTTTTTAAATTATTCTGCATGCAAATTTCATGATGATTATCATTACTATTCTTGTTTAAATACTCTTGCAAATTGTAGTAATTCATATTATAAATGTGGTACAATCCATTTTGATACTAAAAAAGCCCGAGAACATGCGACCCCGTATTTGTATTTATTTGGAGAAGTTTCTCATTATTGTTGTGAAGGTAAAGGTGTAATGTTTAATATCATTTACCCAGAATAACCGTTCTTGACATAGATTCTGTATTCATAAATACAATATTTAAATCAAATGTATCTTTTATAAATGTTTTATAAATATAGTTATCTTTAATATATGTAACACATATTTTCCAAATGTGTGGTATTTGCACTTTTTTTATTTCACGCTCGCCATCCTTATTTTCATATATCGATTCTGTATTTTTGTTCATACAACAAAACATTAGTCATTTATTCCAATAAAATTCAAAAATATAGTTATTAAATTTCTCATGCAATATTAATGGATGATATCATAAATGATTATTATGAAACACGGAAACATATATTACATAAAAACAGTGAAATTATTAAAAAAAAACATGAACTATATATAGAAAATAAAAAAGATGCGAATAGGTTAATAGCAGTTCTATTAGGAAAGTTAATAGATTTGAAATATGAATTTGAAATTAAAAAGGATGTGAAAATAGAAAAAATATCTAACATAAAAGAAAATATTGCCGAAATTAATAAACTGATTTCAGATAATTATTATTGTATTTACCGGTCGCCACAAAGAAATATGATTGATACTAATTCTGTTAGAAATATATCAACAGAATTACCATCAAATATTACAATTAATATAGATGATTGTAAAAATGAATTCATTATAAATAATAAAAAGATACAATCTGTATTAGTTAATAGTAAAAAACATATTAATGTTGATGAAAATACTATTATTGAAATGCCATCGGATATGTTACTATTACCAAATGATAGTATTACTATAGAATACTTAGATGTATTTTATTATATGGATAAAAACGGCGATATTTGTTACAAAAAGTATAATGGTTACAATAAAAGAGCAATATATAATATTGGCAATATTATTGAAAAACGTATAACAATAGAAAGTCTGGATTATTTAATAAACACATTATTTGATATTTTGAAAAAGTAAAGTCAATTAATCAAATGAATCACACTTAGGTTTCCCGAGTATAAATTTAATTATGTCAAAATCTTTTTTATGGTCGTTATATTGTCGAATTGAATATGAGGAAAATCCTACAATTAACAATACACTTAATATAATTAATGTTAATTTAGCAGATTTATTTAGCTTTTCTATGTATTCTTTATTTCCCTCTTCATCTGTTGCGGTATAATAATCAATTAAGTTTTTTACTATAAGAATGTAAAATAAGCCTGCAAATACAAGTCCAGTATATTTTAAATCCATTTTATTGAAAATTAAGAAAAATGCCCATACTATTAAAGATTTTATTGCCAAGTCCTTTGGATGTATGTGTTCATTTAAATCAGATGTGAAATCAAGAGCAAAATATATAACCATAAATATGACTATGTTTTTAACAAACATATTCTCTGTTAATAGCTTTCTTGATTGACAACTGAGTGTTTCTGCTATAAAATTACCAGCAACTGCAACTATTAATAAAAATACACCAATAACTGTATTCAAATCGCTAAAATTAGATAGTTTCCCTTGTGGTACAAGCAACATGTATAATTTATTAAAATATAATAAAAATGATATAACAATTTCAGTTATACTATACTACATATACGTTATTATGAGTAAGGTACGAATTTTGAGTAAAGAAGAGCGCAAAGAGGCCGCTCAGGAATTATTTTCAAAAGAACCAGAATTGTTTATTCCGGTTACAAATAAATATGATTATTTGAAAAAATGGTCGTTACAAAATCCAAATGTCAATATTCCTACATACAAATGGCTATCATGTAATGATATTCCAGAAGAGCATCTATGTAATTTGATAGAATCTGTTCAAGAAAATGATGAACACTCTAAAATTCTAATAGAAGCTTTACATAATCGTAAATTAATATAAATATTTATCGTTTAAATATCATTTTTTGTATATAAAAGACATAATATATCGTATAATACTCATTATCCATTTACAAACTCCCTTTTTTGTACTGTCGTCTTCTTTTTTTACATTTATTATTACGCGATTATCTATTGTAGAATCTTTTTCACATGATATATCCGAATTAAGATAGTCTGATTCACCGTTTTTTAATCTATTTAACATTATTTGAATTAATCCCGATTCAATAATAAGATCAATTATTTGCTTCCTTGAAGCTTTAGAGCAAAATAAATAAAAATTATCAAAATACATTACAGTCTGATAGTTATTTGTAATATAGTTAAATATTTCTTTTGATAATTCAACATCATCTGTTTCTAAGATTTCTAAGAAATCTTCTTCAGTGAGTTCGTCTCCATATTTTGATGTAATAACTTCATAAACATCTCGAATAATATTTATAAAAAAAAAGGGTTTGTCAAATAACAAAAATTTATCCCAATCATTTATTTTTATAATATTTTTGTTTAATATAGACCTCTCTTTTATTTCTAATAACACATTTGCTAAATTATTATTCATTAATAATCTAACTTATATAATTTACACTAAACCAAACTCACGCAGATTTTCTCGAAATTTAACGTATGACCCCATTCGAATAAATCTATTCTTTGCTGGTATTTTAAATACAAATGATTGGATATAAGGATCGCTTTCCATAGAACGTATTATTTTAATTATTGCATAGTAACTTCTAAATAGTTTATACATTTTTGTTAATTGATCTTTCTGTGTTTTAGTATTATTTCTTCCAAACAGCAAAACACCCTTATATAAATGTTCATTTAATTCTGGAATTTCCGGTCGAGTTGTATTTGGCACAAATTGCCAAATTTTTCTATAAACAATATTAGGACAATTTTGTATTTTTTTTAATCTTTCAGTAATTCCCCTATCCAGATAAAGAACTTGGCAAGACATTGTTAATATTTTTATGAATAATCAATATTGTCTTTTTGGATTAAATATAATGTCATTTTTTTTTATATTTTATTTATTCATTTATATAAAAATCATTGAAAGTTCCATCATTGTACATTTCATCTATGTGAATTAGAGATTCACATGATTCTAATAAACCATCTTTACTTTCAATAAAATATGATTTAAAAATACGTCGTGGATTCCCAATTTCATCAGTCGAAGATATATATTTATTATTTGGTATTGTATTAATCTCTTTATAATATTCTGTCAAATCATCTTCTGTGCCCCAGTATTTACCAATATATGTTATAGGAAAAGTAGAGTAGTTTTCTGAATTTGTTACTCCTGGCAATGAATTACGAAAATTTCTAACTATTTTATACATTTTATCTTTTATCAATTCATTTCCAGATACCTTTTTATTACCCCCAAATTTAGATAACTCTACTTTGAGATCAGTGGAAAACTTATCAAATACATTATCACCTTTACTTAACTTGTTGTTTAAATTTAGATATTTTCGTGTATTTGTAACTGTTTCATCTGCCTTTTCCTTATCTTTTTCTTTTTCTAAATAATTATCTCTAAGAGACTTTATTTCTATTAATATATTTTCAAGAAAAGTTTTATCAGCATCATTTGCTATATCATCAATATAGTTTCTAATTAAACTATTTAGACTCATGTCATTACTATCTTTTTCATTAGGGTCAAAACCTTGGTTAATTTGTATTGTAACTTCTGGCAATATAGCATTATATTTACCTGAATCTAATAAATTTAATATTACAAAATTTGTGTAGTCATATTCGTTAATACTAAAATCATAAGAATCAGAAGAATCACTGTCATCCGGATTAGCATTTAGTTCCGGATTATCATTTAGAGCCAGGGGGACATTCATTCCACCTGTTTTTCCACCAACTTGAATTGTCCTTTCTTTTATGCGGTTGCTTCTTATTTTACAAGTTCTTTTTATCTTTTCCTTAAGTGTATTAATTGCATTTATTAAATTATCAGGACCAGTAAGAGTCTCTTCAATATTGTTGATATTTAATTCTGTAATAGTGAAAAAAATATGTTCTGGATGATATGTTTTATGTATTGTACTTATATCAATTGCATAATGATCTACTGTATCTCCAAATTCATCTGTGAATCCGATAATATTTCTCCAACTTAGTGCTGGAACGCTAATAACCTTAGATGTAGTAGTCTCTTCCAATAAGTCTTGAGGTGCTGGATCTTCATATTTTTTACCTATAATAATACTTACCTCTATAGATATTGTTCTTAATAAATTAAGAATAATCTTATCTGAGTGTCTTCTTAAATTTGTAATGAGATTTGTAATATCATTATCCTCTCTCAAAATATAATGTTCATTTAAAAATCCAATTATTATACGACATCTGGGATTAGTACTTCTAAAATGATTTAGAATATGTTTGCACCAGTCAGTAAAAAATTTAATTTTAGATTCGGTTGTTTCACAAGTGAATCTTTCATCATTTGTATTTAACGGTTCTCTATTTATAATACCTGAAAAAGGACCAATTTGTCGTATATTTGAATTAATTGGGTCGAATATTGGCCCAAGATTATCAACTCTTTCACCGAATTCTCTTTCAGTGGATGCCGTATTAATCATTCCACCAAATTGTTGTATTTTATCAAATTGTATTCCACCATTTATAAATCTCTTTTTTTTATGATATATACCACCATTCATAAATGTCTTTTTTCTTTTGTTATTCGTAGTGTCTTTTTTTACACCACCTTTAAAAACATAATCTTCTATAACCCCTCTTGGGTCTTTAGGTATAAAAGGTAAGCTGTCTTTTATAGCATCCTCTCTCTCTTTTATAAAAGCCAAAGTTTTATTCAGATTATTTGCTTGTTTTTCATTTAAATCATTTATATCATACTTAATTGTTTTTGTCGTTAAAAGTATTTTCATTGCACTAATATCATTATCATTAATTGCGATTAAAAGTGGTGTTAGTTCTTTTAAATTAATTGCATTTACATCTGCATTATTATCTATTAGTATATTCATGCCCCCATATGAATGTTGTTTTGTTGCTAAAATTAATGGAGTATCGCCTTCATTATCTTGAATTTCTATATTTGAACCTTTAGAAATAAGTAATTTCATAACTTCATATTTTTGTCCTAATATAGCGTAATGTAAAGCAGTTTCGTTTTGATTATTTGTAAAATCTATTTCCGAACCTGCATCTATTAAAATATTTATTATTTTATTACAAGTATCTGTACTTGGTTTCATAAAATTTTTATTGAAATCACATACATTAAAAAGTGGTGTATTTCCTCTAAAATCTGTATCATTTACAAGTAATCTTTGGTTATTAGTATATTTTAATAATATTCTAATACAATCCAGACATCCCTCTTCTACTGCAATATGAATAGCTTTTTTCCCTGTTTTGAGAAAAACTTTATTTGAAACGGATGTATTTAATGACGCACCATTATTAATGAGTAGTTCCATTATATTAGTATTTGTCATATAAGTGGCAAGAATTAATGGTGTCCATCCGCTATATCTATCTTTAGATAAGAATCTATCATTTAAATTAACTCTATATTTTGATAATAAAGATTTTAAGGTATCTATATCGGCACTAAGGATAATTTTAATAATAGTGTTATACTCTGTTAATGGAATGATTGACCCCCCTTTTATATAATATTTTACATTATTTGATGTTTTTATATTTCCCCTTTGAGCTAATAATTTATATGAAGAATTATTTTTATGTAATCTTGACAAATCAAGTGCGGTATTATTAGACAGATTCAGTTGATTTATATTTGCTCCATTATCTAATAATACATTTATAGCATCATTACTACCTATAGTTGCGGCTGCATGAAGTAGATAATCCCCTTCATCTCCAATAGTATAATTTATAATTTGTGGATAATTCGCAATAATATTTGTCATTACATTTATATTATTATCGCTATGTTCATTCACCATATGTTCCAAAAAACGTATTACTTGATTATCTACATTCATTAATGGTTAATAATATAAAAAATTAAGGTAATTTGTATTTAAGAATATTATTTATTTTTTTCATAACCCCACCAGTTTTTGGTGGTGCTGATATTAGTTTTTTCTTAGCTTCTTTTTGAATAACTTTTACTGCTTTTTGTTCTCTTTCTACTTGTTCTTTTTCAAATTGTTTAATAGAGTCTTCAATAACGTTATCAACTGGTATTAATGAAACATCCATTAATTCTTTAAATTTAGAATAATCGTATAATCCTTGAACGTTATTAATAAAAATTTCAAGTCTATTAAAGCAACTATGAGATTTCGGATATTTATGATCAAAATCGTCCCAATTACTATAGAAAGTAACTTGAAATTCTAAATTATTTGGAACTGATTTAGTGCCAGTGACAAAATTAATAAAATCAGATATTGTTGGTTTATTATTTTGGTCAATAGATAATTCTTGAATATATTTTTTAATATATTCATCAACTTCTCTAATAACTTGTAATTGTTCATCTGATAATTCTTCATGATATTCTTCATCACCATTCGTTCTATCATTCACAATCTTTTTAATGAGTATTTGTTTTACTTCAGGTGAATTTAATATAATAGTATTGAAATGCTGACACATATGATTGTAATAGAAATTTGTATCAAATGATTCGAAATACAACATTAGATCATCAAAATAGTTGTTATTATTTGTAATAGCTACTGAATAAATTAGACTTTGATAAAAACTTATAAAATCTTTTATTATAGTCTTGACATGAGGTTTTATTTCAGGAAAATCTTGTGAATTAAGTGTTATAATATTTTTAAATAAAGTAATTAAATTAGATTCAGATATGCGCGGGCGTCCTTCAATTTCATAATTTAATGATTCAGGTACGAAATAATCCGAAGAGGATGTTAGTGCTAACATATCAAGAGTTTCTTTTGTACTATTTTCCATATTATCGCATAATTCATTACTAAGAATTAGTCTGCATATTAATTTCACATTAAATTCAGTATCTGATATAGCGATAGATTTGGAGACGAAGGCACAAGCTGTAATTAAATATTCATAAGGTATTGCCATTTTTGATGTATTAAATACATAATTTAGTAATTTGTCACTTGTCTTGAATAGGGGGCCACATTCGTTTATATATGATAGAATCATCATATTAAATAGTCTTTTCCACAATGGTAATTCCAGAAATGTTCTTTCATCATTTATAAAACCATGTGTCGAGGTAAAATCATCTTTAATATCTTTGATACTGTCTGTAAAAAATGGTTTATTCGATTTTAATAACATTTCTATTTCATCAATTTTTTCTTTAACTTCTACATAATTTGTATCATTAAAACTATCCATTTTTTCAAGCTGTTTATCATATTTGTCTTTTTCTTTAACCAATTCTTTCGTTTTAATAATTAATTTATTATTTTCCTCTATTAATTGTAAAAAATTGTTTGGCAATTCTGTAAAAAATGATTTTGTTAATCCACCAAAATCAATTAAATCATCGTGTGATAGATGTGTAGGACTATTAACTCTATTTGATATTTCAGATTCAGATTCTGCAATACCTACTCCAAAATCATATTTTTGAAAGAATTTTGGAGTCTTTTTTTTTGATACAAATGAATCCCATACTGCTGCAAATTCACTAATATGTATATATTTTTTCATTATATTGTCTTGATTCTCTAAAATTGCTCCATCAGAATTGGCAATTCCTCTAAAATTAGTATATTTAGATTTACTAATCCCATCTTGTATTGATGGTTGCTTATCTCTGGATAACAAATAATGGTTATGTTTTATATCTTGAACTATTTTACAAATATTTAAGTTGGTAGTCCATATATTCGTAAATATACACAGTCTAATTGGTGATTTATATAATCTATCATTTAAACATATAATATAATCAACAAAAGTAGTATAATTGTTCAAAAATATTTGACTCTTGATTTCTTTTACCAGTTTTTTTACAAAATTATGATTATTTTTAGCAGTAGCTATTTTATTAGATACTATTGTCTTCGCGGGATCAGCATGCGTGATTGTCTTATCTTCTTGATTAAACATGATATTTTCTAATTGTTGTGCCATTTCATCCGACTTTTTTTGTGCTACTTCTTCAATATATTTAAGACTATATGCTTTAGTAGAATCTAACTCATTATTTAGGAAAGGTATTATGGGAAGCTCTTTTGATTTAAAATATTTGAATAAATATGATATAGTAGATGGTTTATTTGAATGTTGTGTATCATTTTTAAAAGTAGTTATAATATTATCAATAGAATATGTTTCATATAGGTTTTTATAAAATACTGAATCTTTTATAAATTCAGATATTAACTTTATATATTTTAGAGAGTCTTTAAATAATTCAATATTTACATAGTAATTACTATCAAAATAATTGAAAAAAACAGAGTCAAGAGAATTTTCTACAATTTTATATACATATACTTCTATAGACGATGTCTTTTCGAATATTGGAATCTTAAAATTGATTTCATATATATTACCGTTTGTTAAATTATTATAATTGAGGCGTTTTGAATATGAACAAAAAATTGTATTATTTACTAAATTTTGATATTCATGATATATATTTAAAGAATTATCCGATGCTAATTTCTCAATGTCATCTATATTTAATTGGATAGTCTCAAAATCTGAAATATCATATTTAAGAAGATTTATTTTATGAATAATTGAACTATAATGCTTAAGTTTTAAAATATCAAAAAATTTATTAATATTTTCAGGTATAAAACCCATGCACAAATATGAGAAAATGTTTTCAATTGATGATAATGATGAAACATATGGATCTATACCAAGGTCATTTTCATAAAAGATATCGTATATTTTTTCAAGGGATATTACACTTGTAATATTTTGAAGATCATATATTTTATTACTATGAGATAGATTTTCCTTTATAATATCGTTTTTGACTTGTTTATCTAATAAATAAATTTTATTATTATAACAGTACGATTGTAACATTTTAAAATCATAATATTTAAGAATATCTGTTTTTATTTGTTCATGAATATTAATCTTTTCATCTGTTATTGTGAATATAAGTTTAATATCTAAAAAATCAGGTTTTGACTTTGATTTTGATAAATTAAATGTTCGATAATGTGCGTAGATAATAGGACTAAATTGAAAATTTTTAAAATGAGAATCTTTATCGGACAGTCTCACCGCAAATGGTAATTGTAATGTATCTTTTTCTTCCATTTCATAACAAATACGACTTTCAATTAAAAAATAATCTTCAAATGCGGTAGTAATATCTTTGAATGAAAAATCTTTACGCGATATCCCTTCGGTATTTATATCCTTTTTTATATCTTTAATTAAAAAAACTATATCAATATTGTTCGAATCAAAATTTCTACTAATTCCCATTGAATCCATAGCCATTACAGTCGGTGTAAAACCTGTAATAAACCCATTATATTTTTCTACAAATTCAAATATATTTGATACTATATTATTTTTATATTCTAAATAATCATACGTTTTTGGTTTATATCCACCTCCACTTATATACCTTTTTTTATATAATTTTGTATCTTTACGAATATCTAATACAAGAGAAGGACCATTTCTTATATCTGCATATCTTTCGAATACTTCTTCTTCAAGTTTTTGTTGTTCAAGCATTCGAATATGGTTTTCTTTTATTCGTTTATTATCCTCTTCTAATGCTATTGCAACAGCAGCTTCCGCCTTTTTTTTATCAATAGCTGCTATTGCATTCCTATAAGCTTGGTTTGCGCGACGTGCTTCTTCATTTAAAACGTTTGTAATACATAATTTTGAATAACCAACATCCTCTTTTTCAAATATAGATTCATAGTTTAAGAAATTGATAACTTTAACAAAACCATTCGTTTGATATCCACTTTCAAAATCTTTACAAAATCCTAATAAATATTTATCATCATCTGAGAATTCACAATATGTAATTGGAAATTGACTTCTTGTATTTGGATAGAAATCAATTCTATTAATAAATGTATTTTTTTCTTTGATTATATCCCATATAAAAATATAACCACTTAGTGTTCCACCAATCAAATAATTACCGCTATTAGATATAGAACATGATATAAATTCATGATAATTATTTTCATTAAAAATAAATACATTTTTATCATTATTATATGGAAACCATAGAAATAAACCATTATATACAGTGTGTTCTGTATGATAAGTTCCATCCGATTTTTGTGTAGAGGCACAAGTAAATGCAATCTTTAATGAATCTTTATTTTCATCAATATTTCCTAATAAATCAGTATGAACATAAATATCAGAATAAGTATTTATTTCCAATTTGTATTCATGTTCAAATGTATCTAAATTAATCTCTTTTTGAGATATGAATTCATCGGGATTATTACTTAACAAATTTCTTAGTAAAACAGTATTTGAATTATATTCAATAATTCCCACGTATTCAGCGTTACGTGAAATATTTATTTTATCTATTTTAGATTCTGATGTTACACTACTTTTAATTTGTCCGGTTTCTATTCCAATAATATTAATACTATTTAGAAACTCCTCAGTATCCCCTGTTAATAATACAATATTTTTACAATCTTTTGATACTTTTAATTGTTCTATATAATTGTAATTTATTGCATAATTCCATAAAAAATTAAATGATATAGTATCCCATAAAGATAAAAGAGATGTATCAACAGAATAAGTCACAATTTTATTATTATTTGAACATACATCAAATAAATTTATTTCACCATTTATCCTTATAAATGGGGGTGATTCTATTTCAGTATGTAATTCATATTTACGGATATATATATTGTCATAAATAGGTCGATTATCTTTTATTATTATATATTGTTTTATTTCATCATTAGTAGTATCGCCAAATGGTCTATATAAAGATTTAATTGGACCAGTATCAAATTCTTTTCTATAAAGTAATTGTATATTAGCACCATGCTCATCTATTTGAAATGAATATATAAATAGTAATTTTGATTCATAACATGAACATACAAATCTATTACCAGTATTTGAGAAAGATGCCCATTGAAGATTATTAGAGTCAGGACAAATTTGTTTTGAATACATTATATCTAAAATCGAATCATCTTCTACAATATCTTCATTTATCAACCTTGGCTCTATACGATATATTGTTATATAACCATTATTTTGTGATGTAATAAAATAATTTTCCATATCATCATTAAACGCTTTATTAAAATCTATTGATAATAATTGTCCATTAGTTGTTAAAGATTCAGAATAAAATTGATTTATATTATCTGGATTCCATATTCTAATATCTCCATCAAGACATACAGTAGAAACCAAAGTACTATTAGGATTAAAACAAGCACACGTAATATTATTATTATGTCTCTTAGTTTCGTCTAATTTAGACAACAATAAACCGTTTGTACAATTATAAACTAAAGCAGAATAATCGGAACAATAAACTAACACTTTTAAATCTGGAGTAGGTGATATTGTTATACCAATTATCGAAACATCAGTTTCAATGTCATCTTTTAAAACTATTTTAGAAATAGGGTTGATCTGGAATCCGAATCCGTCGCTCCCAGGGTATTTTTGTTCAGACCAGATATTAATGACTTTATCATTGGGAACTCCATCTAAATGTTGCGTGTTAAATGATACAATAGTATCTTCAAATGTATATAATGAATTTTGTGCAGTTTCCCTTTGTAATATTGTACCTATCTGTTTACCAGTAATTATATTATATACTTTAGCATATCCATATGCTGAAATAATAATTTTTTTGCCATTTTGCGAAAAGCTAAAATCAATATCAATATCTGGTATGTCTTCACCAACATAATTATCGGATATAATAGTACTAAATTCATCAATAGCATTCTTGCTAAATATTATTTCATTATTTATATTTCGAATTTGAACTGTTGCCAAATCTAATATAACACCATAATATTCATTTTTTACGTTAATTATTGAAGTATTTTCTCTTTCTAATGTGACGGGTGTATCTGACGGAGTGGCATATTCTTCATCATATAGAGAAGGTGTACTCGTAAAAGATTGATTTAATGAATGTCCCAATGCATTACTTCTCATACCGCGTCTAATAGGTGGCGGTGGTGGTAAAACTGAAATATCTATTCTATTACGTCTAACTGGTGTGGATGGTATATCATCGGATGAATCTGAAAAGTCAAGAGTGCGTTGAGCAGTGTCATCTACATTTTCTGGTTCATCTTCTTTGGTTTCATCAAATTGTGGTATGCGGCTTTGTGGTCTTCTTGCTGTAGGTGTTAATACTCGATTGGGTGATTGATTTACCATAGTAAATGATGTTGGTCTTTCTGGTGTCCGTGGTGGTGATGGAGTATGAATCGGTGTTCGACTTGGTGGTGTTGATGGGGTTTGAATTGGTGGAGGACCGGGTGGTGGTGATGGTGTTTGTAGAGGTGGAGTACCAGGAGGTGGCGATGGAGTTTGTTGAGGTGGAGGACCCACTGGTGGTGACGGGGTTTGTTGAGGTGGCGTACCAGGTGGTGGTGATGGTGTTTGATGTAGTTGAGGTCCCGATGGCAGTGTCGGGGTTTGTGATGGTTGAGGACCGGATCGTGATTCAAATTCTTCATCATCTGAAGTATCAAAATCTGCCATTAATTAAAGAAATATTTATATTTCCAATAAATTACACAACTCAGGATAGACTTTATTGATATATATAATAAAGGAGTCTATCTCACATTCTGACATATTTTCTGCAAATATATGAAATAGTTTCAAATCATTATTATCATAGTATTTTTCTAATTTAATAAAATCTTTATAAAAAGTAATATCAAAAGAATAGAATCTTTTTAAAAAGATTTTGAAAGATTTTTGAATTCCTTGAAATCCAATGTCTTTAGTCTCATTCAAGAAAAATTTTAAATCACTATATAACCATCCCATTGATAAATATAATAACACATCATTACTAATCGTTGTATTATACACATTAAAATAGGAAGAATATGCTTTTACAAGAATTTTCATCTTATATAATGATTTTATTGATTGATTTAATTTAAGTTTATCCAATGTCAATATTGGTAAGTATTTTAGAATATTTTTTTTTAATTCAATTGGAATAGTGGCGAACCGTTTTAAAGTTGTATCATTCATTAATTATTTTAAAATATATTAAGTATGATTTTTATGTTTAATTCTGTTACACAAATTATGTTTTGCTATTATATAAAAAAAACTAATATTATCACTGTATATATTAGAACATTTATTATAAATGTGTTGTATATTGCGTATATAATTATTTATTGATATTCTATTAAAATCAATTATTGGCCAATAGCTAAATATTTTATATTTCAGATCGTTTGGTAATTGTGAGAGTAATGTTAATATATCATTCATACATACAAGTAAATTTTAACAATGTCTATTGATTTAAATCTCAGTTGAAAGAATTGACATTCTTTCTTTAAATGTAGTTAATATATTATAATAATTTTTCAAAATATTTGATTCTCTAACAAGTAATCCATCAGTTAAGATTTCTCTATTATTATCAAGTAATTCTTGTGTATTAATAATAGATTCTTTAAATGTATTAATTAATCTAATGAAATCTTGTTTAGTATATGTCAAAACTCTGTAATAAATAGTTAGCAATCTAATAATTAGTTCTTGCTTTTTACCCTTCATTGAAATATCTAATTGATTCATATAATCTCGAATAACAGATATTGTAAGAATACGTGGTCGTTTTTGCGCCGCTTCCATAATATCAAGAAACTCATTTCTTTTATACATTAAATTAGTAAAATCATGATAACACTCATAAATACTAATATATTTTGATTTATGAGATAATTTTCTTTCTTTTAATTGTTTAAACAATTCTGTTCTTTGGTTATTTTCATTAGAATTATCTATACTAATAGTCGCATGACTTCTTTTTATACCAATAGCAGTCATATTACATTTCTTAGTCTTATTGTAAGTTTATAAATTGTTAAATCATTTTTATAATAAAATTACTAAATATTAATCGGATTATTTTCTCATTGTCATAGAATAAATTACTCTGAGACTATGTATTTTTTGTGTCATCAGCGTTCCCATACGGATTCACCACTCTTGGGATCTTTAAAATATGTGTTACCAGAGTCTTTATCAACAATGCGTTCCCATGTTTCGTATTCCCATATTGATTTCCCACTATTGGGATCCAACAAATATGCGTATCCAGATGCAGGGTCAACATGACGATTCCAGGTGGAATATTTTATTGGTTCCTTATTCACTATGGGACGAGGAGATTGGTGTGCAGTAAATACACTTTCAGCAAATTGTTTTCCTTTAGAATGAACCTTTTTGAAACGTGATCTACTTTCTGTGCTTAGTATGTTACTACATTTTTTCTGACAAGTGACTTTACAATCAGAATTGTCATTGCCAATTTTATTACATTTATTTCGACAGTTTTGCTCACATGCGTATATCTCTTGTTCTGAAGTACCACCACGCGCTTTGCTACTTTTACGGGTACTATTACTTTTACGATTACCATTACTTTTACGAGTATTGCGACTTTTACGCACACCACTATTTTTATGAATACGATTATCACCACGGGTTGTTCTAACTGAAGACATTATAATATTAAATTATAATAATATTGTGATAAATTTCTTTTTTACCAAAATATATAACTATATTTTACATATTAAAATGATTATGTATAGATTAATTCCATTACGTGTATTAAGACGAACTGCAGGGGTTAAGTTTGACGAAGTAGTCCCTTCTGATATACCAAAAATACATGGTATAGACCGCGTAATTCATGGACCAAATAGTGTGTCTCCAGGTCCAGTAGAAAATGAATCGCGACCATGGTATATGCATAATGCTCAAGATGATAATTTAATGGTTTTGCAAGGCTCCCGCTATGTTGATATTTTTGATCCAAAAACGAAAGAAAGAGCATCATTTGTAGTAACACCAGATAAAGTTTACAAAAATGAAAAATTGTATTATGATGGACCTTGTATGGTAGTATGGCCCGCTGGAATATTTCATAGAATTGTTAGCGGACCAGAAGGTAGTATTAGTGTAAATCTATCATCAAGACAAAAAAACTTTGATTTGAAAGATAATTTTAATATTTATAAATTATGCACTACAACCGGTGATCACATACTTATTAAAGATGGTTATGACGATCAACCGGATTTAAATTATGTATATCCAAACGAAGAAATAAAACAACTTGTAAATAGTTGATTGTGTTGAGAACTGTTATTTCCTCATATTTTCTGTAATTTCTTAGAATCTTCTTTTGCTTTTTTCGAAGCTTCTTTTTCTGCTTTTGCCTTTGCCTTTTCTTCTTTAGCTTTAGCAGCAGCTGCTGCCTTTTCTGCTTTTAGTTTTGCTGCTTCTGCTTTTGCCTTTTCTACAGCAGGATCTTTCTTTATGCAATGTTCTTCTAATTCTAAACCTTCTAATCTATTTTCTACACATGTTTTAAAAGAATTACCTTCTAAAAAACATTTTGCTTGCTTACCAAAGCTGGTATTTTTACCAAATATTTCATGATAGTTGTCTAAATTAATTTTAATAGATGTTCTTCTTGTAATTCCTACATATTTTCTATATGCTAATCCCTTAAGATTATTTTTTAATTGATAATATCCACTTGAAACTTCAAGAAAATATTTAGCAAGTTTTTCATTTGGTCCATCAGTTGGTGGTGGTAGTAATTTAACTTTACTTTTCTGAACTGATAATTCTTCTGAACGCCAATCTAAAAATTTTGGCATTTTTGGTTTGTTTGGACAATTATTATTTCCTTTTGAAAAACCCATACAAGTGTATTTTAATACTTCCCCTGGTTTAAAATATTCTTTTGGTTTAGAATCAGTACTTAAATAAAATATAGATGAATTTGGATCGGGAGGAGATGGGCAATCTGCTCTATAACATTTTAAACTCATTTTTAATGGATGGGGTTCAATGACAACACACTCATGGTCTTGTCTATCTTTATATTTAACTTTTTTATCAGATTGTTTAAATTCATATAATCCATCTGGAGATGATAATACCAATCCCTCTGCAGGATGTGATGTTCCTACAGAGCATTCAATTTCTGGTATTTCTGTTTGACAAATAAATGGCTTATCCATTGTTTCTTTGAATTTATTCTTAAGTTGTTCTTCTGTCGTTAGTAATGTTTGTTCTACAGCAAAAAAAGGACATTTTGTATCAGGATTATGTCTATTCCATTCATCACATATTTTTTGTACTATATTTGTATAATTTTCTATACGGTCTTTAAAAATTCCTTTATGTAATGGTAAATCAAAAATATGATATTCTGCTACATTTTTCCATAATTTATCAGAAATATCTGTAGATGTTCTTAACGCAGCAACTTGAGAAGCTGGTAATCCTGGTAAAAAAATTTCTCCGTCTAAAGACATATCTGATACATTTAAAGCTTGTTTCCAATTATCTGGTATATTAAAGGATGTTTTTCCTGTTCTGGAATAACCAACTTTTGTATGAATGTCATACATCATTCTATGACCATCATACTTGTTTGCAGCATATACTCCTTTTGGAAATCTTTCCAACAATTTTTTTAAATGAGAATCCTTTCTAATTTCAGTTTGTGGGTCAAATTCCATTAGACTTTTTTGATTTGCAAAAACAGGTGAATCTTGTTTATTTGGCTTTTCTTTTTTGGGTGGACTGACTTTTTTTATTTTTAATGTTTTCTTTTTCTTAGCTACATAACAGCATTTTTCTGTTTTTCCACTGCTAAGTGTTCTTTCCTTTATTTCATATCCCTCTTTGCATGGTGGAGGAGGATTTCTATTATTACATGTTTTTTCTACTTTTGGTTTTGGAGTTTTTTTTAAAGTTTTCTTTTTTTGTTTATAACAACACACTTCTTGCTTTCCACTTTTAAGAGTTCTTTCTCTTTCTTCAAACCCTTCTTTGCATGGTGGAGGAGGATTCTTATTATTACAT
>CERI01013061.1_pt1 | contig 29791 bp, 3 predicted proteins | sample 350261 | NCBI WGS metagenome assembly CERI01 (sample SAMEA2620979, study PRJEB7988) | marine metagenome | isolation source: saline water (ENVO:00002010), including
TAGAATAATGGAGAATTTATTTCAAAATTTATAGTTACATTGATTTCATTATTATCAATTAATAACTCATAGACGTTTTGGGAGATATAACCACCTATATCAGTTCTTGGTGTAACGGTAGCCAAGGTGTTTAAATTGTTATCATTTATAGATAAGGTTGATGAAATTATGGAATGTACTGGCCATATTTTAACCTCTGTCTCAGTTGGGTATATTTCATTAGATTCGTGTATAATAAAAAATTTATCATTATGATGAGTTAATTCTCCACCATCAAGTATAGTATCTATTTTGTCTGTTTTCACATCTGAAAACATTGTTATAACATTTTCATTTAGAGTAAGAGTTAAATTTGAACTTTCTAATTTTATATCTGCAATACTATTATAATTTATATAATTTACTTTTAATTCTTCTAGATAAATATCAGTAATGACTAATGTAATTGTTTTTTTATTGGAATTTAAAATATCATCTTTTGAAAAATTTAATATAATATTATTAGTTAATCTAAAAACACTGCTTTGTGGGTATAATGTATAAGTTTCTAATTTTTTTACAACAATTCCTGATATATCATTAGTAGAACAAGATAAATAAGGATCTTTTATTTTTACATAAAAATTATCTTGTTCTCTACCGTCATCTAATATTAGTTTTACTTGTTTTTTCGAACCATTATAATTAAAATCTGGTACAAGTATATATTCTTTAGTAAGGTTTGTATTAACATTATTTTTTATTCTATTTTTTTTTAATTCTGTTATAGAATTTTCTGGCTCTGGATGAACAATTACTTTTGATTCTTGTGAATATAGATCACTATCGTACTTATACCATTCACCATTGTATTTTATTACCAAATTTATAGTATCATCTTCTATTCTTTCGTGACCAATATCATCAATATTTTCATCAGTAGTTCCATCTGGATAAATTGAATATTCATATTCGGTTATACGCAGTTCATTATCTTCTCTCACAACAAAAGAATTAGAAACTTCTATAGTAAAATTAATCGTACGAACGCTATGTGGATTAAATCTTTTAAGTAAAATCATTTTTTTTTCATTTAATATAAGAGGGTTACTATCTGTGTATTTTTCTGGAAGGTGGTGTCCATTATTTTCTCCAATAAAAATTTTATTTTTATAACCAATTCCATAAAAATATAAAGTATCCTCCATTTCATATATTATTTCCTTATTACTATGTATATTACTAATTTCTATACCTGAAAAATTATCATCATCTAACTCACTAACATCTGTTTTAATATTAGCTGGTATATCACTAATAATATAAAACACTTTGGAACCTATATCACTTCCTTCAAACTTTATTTTATTAAAAAAAAAGTAATCGTCTGATGTTATAACCCTATTGTCTACGAATATAGAAAGTGTTATAGTTTGCTCACTATTTATAATTGGACTATAATGACTAATTTTCATGGAACTTGGAACAGATTTATACACGGTTTCTGTTATTATTTCATATGGGTAATTAAATTCAAGACTTTCTATATAATTTGATATTTCCTCAGCTTCACGTATATAAATACTTTCTTGGGTATTATCTTGTTTATTATGATAAGTTAGAAATGATCTTGTTATTTGTTTTTTATGATATGAATCTTTTAAATTTATATATGGTTTGTCAATTGTATAAATTATATCTTCTTGTTCTCCAGAATTATATATTTTACATATAAATGTTTTATAAAAATTATTACCTTGGTATAAAATTTTTAAAGTAAAAGTAATTACGCCTCTATTTTTAATAGTATTTAGTATTAAATATCTATCATCAATAGTTAATTGTGTTTCATCAATACTTAAATGTATTCCATCAGTATCTTCAAATTTTAGCAATTTAAAATGTGTATTATAAATATTTATATACCCTAAATTTTCTATTTCATTATTAAAAATAATTCTATTATCTATCTTGTATCCATTATACATTAATATATGAAAATCCGGTAGTTCTATTATATCTGGTAAAATAAAGTTATAATTGACATTATTCATATATATTATATCATTTTTACCAAGATCGTCTACTATAAAATTAATATTAGCTTTGGGTTCTTTGTCTAAAGTATCAAGTTCTCTGTATTCTTTGTCCTTTAAGTTGTGAAATTTGATACTAGTTCCACCAGGGTCTTCTACTATAATTCTTTTGTCTAGACCTTTTTTACTTTCTAATATAACGTATATACTAGTAATATAATTAAATCTTAACCTTTTTATAGTATATAATTTATCAACACCTTGAAATAGTACATTTTTTTCTGAATCAAATATTATACCACGTATTGGAGGAATTATTTTAATATTAATTTTAAAAGTTACATCATTAATATTAAAATCTAATTTTTTACTAGTATAATCAGTCCCTTCTTCCAAAGGTGTTATAGTATATATTTTATTATATATAATGAAATTACTACCATTCCACCCAACAGATTCACTGCTATAATCAAAATTATAATTAAGAACAGATCCATTTTCTTTTACTTCGTAATCATATTCAAGATCAATATTTTTACTATAATAAAAAATTTCAGTAGAAGATGGTGTATCTAATGCAGCGCTAACATAATCAAATTTTATAAGCCTTTCTCTATCATCTTTACCTCCATCTTGTATTTTTTGTTCCTCAAACTCATATAATGAATTTTCTGGCTCTATGTTTATTTTTATTTGGTCAACTTTAGAATCATACTTATTGATTTCAATATCATATGTTTGATCCTTCACGACGTAATGTGTGTTAGAAACGCTATCATAAGTATTATATCGTATAACTAATTTTGGTGTCTTTCTTAATGTTATTTTTATTTCTTTCTCGAATGGTACCGGAGTGGTGTTATATTCAAATTTTATTATCTTGTCTATTGGTGCTTCAGTGGGTGGATCAAAAGTTATAGTTATTGGTAGAGTTCCTTGTGCTGGATAGAATTTTAATTCTCCTAAATATTCACCATCATTATATATAATGATAGACAAATCTTCATCAATTTTTCTTGGTTTTCTTGGTTCTATGGCAAATGTTCTATCTATAGTATGTTGATCATCAAAGAAAATTGTTTCTCCGTATAAACAAGATTGATCATTATAATTAGTTATATTAGTTACATGCATTATCTTTTTATCTGTTATTATTTCTTCAATCTCGGTATCTGTGTCAAAAACTCCAGTATTTTTATTTCTTGATAATATACCGTCAATTACCGGCACACTATCTGTGTAATCCAAAATACCTATTGTGTTATTATCAAATAAAATATCGTCTATAAATTCAATATTAATAGTAATATTAAAACTTCTATTTTCTGGGTTATAAGTGTTATTATTTATTTCAATTTCTAATTCTATACCATTTTTTATTGATTCTCTTATATTAATATCATTTATTTTTTCAATTGTTATATCAAAATTTATTTTTCCATTACTAAAATTATTAACATTTCCTATAATAGTTTGTATTTCAGGTATATTTGTAGTATTAATAGTAAAATTATCAGATTGAAATTCATTCTGGTATTGAATTTTGTGAATATCAATTTCAATATTTTTAGTAGAACCTTCATCTACATAATTATCAGTAATGATTGTAGGTTGTGTTGGAAAATCATATCTTACTTGTATAGTATGGTCATTTACTATATTTCCGGATGGAAATTTATTTAGATATTTAAAATCTTCATACGTAGAATTTGAATATTCAAATTTTATTATATAAGGATAGTCAGTACCTTGGTTAAAAAAATCATAATTATTAAAATTAATATTTATAGTACCACTCGTATCTGCAATACCACCAATAATTACGTCTCCTATTTTATTATCATTTTTATATACTGAAATTTTTATTTTTACTCTTACTCCTTCTATCTTGTTACCATTTAGATATATTAATGTAATAGGAAAATTTGGTTTAGCATACCAGTGATTAGATATATTATCTTTATATATAATACTTATATCATCACGGGGCTGAGGATCTATGGCATAATCCCATACAGTAGTAGTCTTTGTAATAGTTGTTATATAATCTGGTGCATTAACTGTATATCTAGTATAATAAAAATATAAATTATCATCTGGATTCTCATTTGAATTCTCATCTGGATTTGTTTTAGTAAATGTAATATCTAATTTTCTAATTCTAAATTTAGAAAATACTATATCTTCTATTTTTTCATTATATGGATTGTAAGCATCTTCATTATAAAGATTTAAATTATATTCTTGATCATAAAATATAGGAAATTTAGAAATTTTATAATAATCATAAATATTGTTACTAATGTCAAGACGATTTGTATTTATTTCAAAATTAGTGTCACCATTTATGTAATAATATGTATATAATACGTTTTGAAAAATATCAGTATTAGTTTGTATATATAAATTATCATTGTCAATGTCGCCGAAATTAAAAACAGTATTAATTTCATCATCGGACCCATTAAAAGACAGACTTGATAATTTTAAATAAATAGGATACCATTTATTACCAGTTTTATGTAATTCAACATAGTTTTCATCAAGAGTTGAAAGTTCTTGTTTATTAATCTCTGTGGGATTTTCCCCGTCTATATAATACCATGTACCATTAATTTTATATAATTTAGTTATATATGGGTCTATTGATGATAATGTTTTTTCATATAAGGACGATGTATCATTATCAAGTTTATACAAAATATTACACTCTTTTATATTAGAAATTGTTATAAATGTATTTTGTCTTATAAATTCATTTTGTGATAAATTTGATGGACCCAGTAGTTTATATTTTGTTGTAACTGTATAAATTTGTTCTCTTATAGAATTATCTGTATTTATAAGTATTTTATATGAATCCTTATTATTTATTTCATTACCAAATAAAGTTCTTTTAGTTTCTTTTTTATAAGAAGTTTCTTCTGCGTTATTTTGGTTTATAGTTATTTTTTGATCATCAAAAATAAAAAAATATTCAAATACAGTTTGAGGTGGTGCTTCTATTTCAAAATTATAAGTAATACCTTTATTTATATAATATTCTTCGTTTGCGTTTTTATTTATAGACATATTATCACTATCTCGTTTAAGATTTTGTATATTACCAATTAAGTCATTATTAAATAAAATAAACTTCATTAATGTATTTCTTTCTATAATAGTTGTATTAGTATTAGTTACATTAATTTCAGAAGAACCATATAGTGTTTGTTGGGGATTTGAAGTTTTTAGATATAATGCTACTATGTTATTATATATATTAGCTTGGTAATTTATAACTGTATTAACACTATCATCCAGAATAGAACTATCATTTTGTAATTGTAAATTAGAACTTTCTGATTTTTCATCTATAAAATAATTATATTGATATAGTTCTAGGTCTCCAGTGTTTGTTATTGTAATATTACTTGCTTGATTTACAGATCCATTAATTCCAATAAATAAATGTATATCTTTATTGTTTGACACGTCATATATTATTGTATTGCCGTTTAAATATTGATAATTATTATTCTCGAACACATAATCTATGATTTGATCACCAATATCAGTAATTTTAACTTGGTTTAAATTACTTAAAATTGATGAAATGGTTTCATCAATAACTGTAAAATTATAAGTATATTGAAGATTTTGTGTTATATTAACATTATCGCTTGTAATATGATCTGGTGATTGATCTGGTATTAAGGTTACAAAATTACCATCAAACATCCATTTATTTTGATCTTGGTTATATTGTAAAGTACCACTCATTGTTATTCTTTCGTGAGCAGGAACAATGTCTCTATTTTCATGAGTAGTACCCTCTGGGTATATTAAAAAATATTGAGATAATAAACAATCTTCTCTTGTTGCTACACGATAAGCATTATTATCATAAATGTTTAAATATTTATATAAACACACAATATCGGTTTGTATATCTTGTATAACAAAAGTTGTTATTCTATTAAAATCTAAATCATGATCATTTATTAAATAAAATAATGACAATTGATTATTTATATTAACACCTATACTATATGGTATTTTAAAATTAATTGTATGAGTATCAGTTATGTCAATATTAATTATTAAATCTTCTGTATTTCTATTTTTATCATAAATGGTTTCTATGTAATAATTATAATTAACTTGTCTTATTTTTTTTATTCTTAATATATCTTTTATACGAGATTCATCATCATATGTAATATTAACTGGAAATGTTTTATTATCATCTGTCTTGCAAATAAAAATATTATGATACCACTTACCGTTATTTTTGTACAAATATTTTACATTTATAGATCCTACAGTGTCTTCTAAACTTTCAGAAGTAAATACAATATTTGTGCCAAAATATCCATTAAAAGTACCATCAAAATTATTAATAAGCTTATCTATATTATATCCAAGTGTATTTATAGACAGATCTGTATTGTTGTTTAAATATTCAAATTCTAATGCATTATTTAGAAAATTTGTATCATATTCTGAACGTGTATTTATATAGCATATTTTAAAATCTGTATTTATACTGTTCAATCTAAACATAATATCTACATTTTTATTACCTGAGTGTGAAATTTTAAATTTAAAATTATAAGCTTCATTTTCTATTATATTTTGTGGTATATCATATAGTTGAATCCTTAAGTCGTCAGTGTATGGTATATAATCTATATAAAATGTATGAGTTTTTATAACTGTTCTATTTAATTTAATTGATAATGTAAAAGAAATTTTTTTTATTTCTGATATTTTTATTGTTTCTAATGCTGAAATTATAAAAGACTTATCTTCTGTATTATTTTTTGAAAAAGTTGAATTTGTAGGGGGTTCTATCTGTATGATACCAGTGGTGTCATCACTAGTTAGAACACAATTTATTGTTTCTTGTGAATTATTTATATAATAAATTTTATTTTGGTTTAGAGATAATTCAACAGTTATACTATTATAAGAACCATTTTCTTTTTTTATGAATAATTTATTTATATGTATGTCTATGTATGTTATTTCGTCTGACATATTATTACTAATATTATTTTTTATATTAATTAGTAAACTTAAACTTTACATCTGGTTTTACATATTCATATTTAGGATATATTACTTCTATAATATTATCTGTACCAAAAATTACATTATTATTTATTTTCATTTCGTAACATATATTAAAACTAAAACCCATTTTTGTTTTTTCGTCTAGTTCTTTAATGTTTGTATTTATAACGTATTTAGTTATAATTTGTATATAATTTTTTATCCACCAATCATTTCTATTAAAATATATATTTTTTCCTACAGGACTAATATCTATAAGCGTATCAAAACCTTCGGTTGTAAAATTTTTAGTAAAAAATTTTATATTTATTTGATCATTTATATCAGGACAAAATCCTAATTTATATCCTACATATATAGTTTCATTTTTAAAATAATCTATATTTATAGTATTTGTTTCAAAAATTATTCTTTTGTAATTGGGTTCTAATATTTTCCAACTATTGTGATATAAGTTATTAAATGTTTTATCAACAGATACTATCTTTAATTTTATATATTTTTTATCTGATATATATTTACTAATAATGGTACTTAGATAATTATTAGTACATTCATATATAGTCTGTTTTCTATCTAATTCCTTGTATGTTGATTCATTATTAGAATTTGTTTCAAAGTTTATTTCATTAAATTCTCCTGGGCTAATATTTATTTCAATATTTGAATACAGTTTTATTTTTACACTTTCTAGTGGCAATACAGTAAAATATATCTTACCACTATCTGTACTTACTATTTCATCGTGTATATTTGTTTTTATATTAAAAATAATATTTACATCCTTTAATAATTTATAACCAGAACCAACTATATATCTAGTATCGATAAAATCTATATAATATAAATTACTAGAACCAATTGAATCTACATAACATAATGAAGAAATTGCATTATTTGAAATACTATCATATACAGTAATAAATGTTGGGTCAGATATATTATTATTCAAGAAAAAATTACCATATGACATATTATATTTATCATCTGTTATTTCTACTATTTTATTTGATATATTTCTGTCGTATATATCAAAAATATTATTTATTGATAAATCTTCATCACCACAAGAATATATTTTATCATCAGTTGTTTTAAAAACAATATGACTTTTGTCATTAACAGTATTTATGTATATATCATCAAATTTTGTTGTTAAAAAAAAGTGTGTTGGAAAAATAGATCCATGAGTTATAAAAGTATCAAAATTAATATTATAATTAGTACAATCACTACCTAATTTAATAATATTGCGTTCGACGTCGAAAGCTGGTATAAGAAAATTTGGAGAATTTCCTGCATAAGTTCTATTAAAATTATCATACAAATAAAGACCGTTTGTAGTTTTATAACCTGGTTTTATTGAATATCCCCCTACATTTTCTTTTTTTATTTTTACATTAGAAGAAGATAAAACGCTATCTACTTTAACTAGATATCCGTCAAGATCAAATTTTAAACGCCCACCTGTGGGATTTCTATTGGATGATGTAGGATTAGGTGAGTATCTGTAATGTTCTCTAAGGCGACCGTGTATTTTTCCAATTACAATGTTTTCAATGTAAGTTCCCAGTGTTGGATGTATACGTTCGTATATAATATCAAAGGTATAATCTGTTGTGTCTGATATTTTACTGTTTGTAAGATTGAATTGAGAACCCCAAACAATTGGAGCAATTTGCTCGTAGTCAATCTCACCATCTAATTTATTTATATTTCTAAGAAAATCGGTATTTTTATAGTAAACAATACTCATATCAAATAATTCGTGAATATTATGATGTAATGTTGTATAATAATTTTCATAAAAACATAGAGCATTTGAAGATATTGTTAATTGTTTAATACTACTAGGAATATTTTGATTAATAAAAAATTCAAAATTATCATATTCTGAAAACCCTTCAAGATACCACTTATTTCCAATCTTAATTATAGTATCATTTGCTAAATAATTATTATACCACTCAAGAGATGTAATATATTCAACATATACAAGTTTATTACCAGAACTACTTGACCAAGTTTCACAGGATCTTTCTTTAACAATAAAATAAGGGGAATTATTTGATGACATTTGACTATATACCGCCTCTTGGTGACGACTTGTATATTTTACTTCGTCATATTTTAAAGATAGATCTGTATCATAAATTAATTCACTCTTATTTATGGAACTTTCATCAATAAAAAAATAAGTAGATGGATTCGTCAGAGTCAAATGCGATGATGCATTAGTATGTATGTATATATTTCTATATACGCCTACAACAACTATTTTATCAAGATTAATCACCCTTGTATACTCATCCATATTTATCATTGTTTTAGTATAAGTCCCTCGAGTATCATCAAATTTAAATATATTTGAATAATCACCAAGTTGGATATAATGTTTGCCATGTTCACAAAAACAAGCTAATGAACAGGTCTCCATTGATCCATGAACTTGATTCGTTTTAGTAATAGTAATAATTCTGCCATAAAGATCGAACATATTAATTTTTATAAAATTATTGTTCTCATCCATATAAAATAATCTATATTCAATTGGTTTAGTCCATCTATATAAAGAAAAATTATAACTCTTATAAAAAGGATCATTATCAGTTTTAAAACCGTAATCTTTATAAGCAACAGAACTGTTATGAATATGTCTTTCTAGTTCAAATGTATATTCAGCCTCGTCTTTTATATCATTTCCAGCAGATAATTCATCTACAAATATATCAGTATATCTATTTTTACCATACATAATTTTATGTTTCTTATACAGAACATTATAGCCTATACCTTCTTCGCCATAATAATTTTTATAAATATAAAGTTTTTCATCATTTTCATCCCAATCCAATCTTTCAAATTTAAGAACCGGAGTTAAAGTATTATATTTATTACCAGCATAAAACTCATATCCGTATCCATAGTTACTAACATAGTTGAGCCCCTTTGATCTGTACAAATAATTAGGATACTCAAACGTATTATAATCAGTAGGATCACGTATGATAAAAGTATCGTCAATAGATATTTCTCCAAAATTTGAATCTTGTAATAATAGTGTATCATCATCTATTTTTGTTAAATAAGAACAAATAGCTGGTATATAATATGGTTTCTTAAATTTATCAGTATAAAATTTATACTCAGTAAAATAATTAATTTTATTATTTTTCAAGAAAAGTTGATAAGATATCTTATTAATATTTATATGTTTATATTCATCAGAAATATTATTTTCTATTACATACGAGGTGCTTTTCCCGTCTAGATTCATGATAACTTCAAATGAATTTATGGTGCTAATATTAACACAATAATAGTTTACTGTATTAACATTTTTTATAAAATAATTATCTCCATATTTTGGTGGTTTTAAATCGTTTGTACTAAAAAGATCGAGTTGAATAGATCGATCAGCACCTTGGTCATCCGACGTGTATTTTTTTCTTAATTGACTAAATCCTGTTTGTATTTTGCTAGGGTAAATAGATGATTTATAAAAATTATTAGGAACTTTATAAAATTTATTATCAGATAATTTTATATAATTTTTAGTACTTTGGTAAAGACCATTTTCTAACAATTTTAATTCAATTTCAAAATGAAAACCATAATTAAAATTAGTTGGATAAAATATAATATCCGTAGAATGAGGGTTTGGTGATAAATAAACTTCGCTACCTCTTTTTGGATTAATTTTTGTAAGAGCAACCCATGTTTCCTTACGAGTATAAACATTATTATTATACCAGTTATTTGTATATTCTATTCTAATTATATAACTATCCATTATCTGGTGTGTATGGTGTTCATCTGAAAAAATTTTATATTGACTCATATATTGAAAAGGATTTCTGTGTTCTAATGTACCAAGATATCCATTATATACACCGCCATGTATTATCCATTTTCCTCTGTCAGTAAAAGTAATACTTGATGAATCATAAACAGGTATCTCTCCATTATAGTTGCATTTCAATGTGTGTATAGATTCATCTCTGTCATTGTGGTTATCCCATGTATCATGATTATTACTAAAATATAATTCATCTGTCCAATATATTTCTTCACTTTGTGTATTTTTATATAGGTAATTATAATTATTATATAAATTATCACTGTAAGAGGTAATATTATCGTTTGTAATTGGATTTATAAATCTATTATGATTCTTTAATATTTTTACAACATCTATATTTGTATTGTCAAGACTTGGTATTTTAAACTTATTACATTCTGTATTTTCATATACATTATTTTTTAACCTAGTGAGGTAAGTTATAGATGGTTCGTTAATACATTCATACCAAAATTGCCCTATGTTGAAAAGACTAGACATATTATTTTTACGAGGATATATATTATATAACCCTATATCATAAATTGTATAATAACACTTCATAGTTGTCCAATAGTCTTCAGTATCGTCTTTATATCTAAAAAAATAAGAAATATCTGCCCTATCAGTAATAGTAGATCTTTGACTATTATATTGGTTTCCAAGGTGGTTAGTAATTATACAATAATGTTTATTACCATATATGTCTTCTACTTGGTTATTTCCTAACCATCTTACTTTGAAAATATCTTCTGTATTATTTTTTACTATTTCACCGCCTATATAGCTTATAAATTCAATAGTGTATTGAACAGTATTAGTTTTTCTTGATATGCAATAAGGAACTGACATTTTGAAAATTGTTTTACCAATACCATCATTGATGTTACAATATTCTTTAATGTCATATATTGTATCACTATTTGAAAAAAAAGAATCGGTTTGTATGGAATTATATGATAGATTTTGTGCAATTTTGTATATTGTGTCAGAAGTTGGTGTTGTATTATAATAATATCTAATAGGTGAATTTGCTTCGCTAGTATATGTATTATCATTTGTAAATCTTTTTTCAAATTTATTAGTATATTGTTTCTTACTGGTTTCGTATATAGAACTATACCTATTTGTATAAAAAAACAAATTATATTTATTATTATATTTACTAATTTTTTTTGAACTTTCTTTTTTTGAACTTTCTTTTTTTGAACTTTCAACAAGTTTTATTTCTAATTCACATTCTATTATATCGGTTAATAAACTACCAAATTTAAAATAGTGCATTTGTAATAGAGGTGGTCTTATAATGATAATTGAAAATGAACTGTAAATATAATCATCAAGAAAATTTCTATTATCAGCAAATATATTAAAATTAGTTGTATTTAAATTAATAATTTTAATATGATTATTACTGGTCAATATTTTTCCATTAGAATTATTTTTAATATAATACAATTCTTTCCAATATCCTCCATCTGAAAATTCAGAATCAAATTCTGTTTTAGTGTTATAATTAGTTAAATTTTCAGAAATAAAAATAAAGGCATCACATGTTGGTATTGTATGTTCATCTACCCTAGAAATAAATTTTATAGTAGTTGAATATTTGTCTTTTCCTACGCCATTAATTACGTCTATAATTTCTCCGTTATTCGGTTGGTATGATAGATTAGTATGTTCCCATTTACTATTAAAATTTAAAATACCTACCCTATAACCACATGTATTCCATATATTATTGTTATAATTTTTAAGATTTAAATTTTTATTTTTAAATATAATTTGCAATTGTAACTCATTATTCATTTTTTTTTTAGTAATAGCTACAAATTTTATAAAACAACATTCTGTTCTAATATTCAAATTCTTTTCTCCATTATAATCTTCTTCTATGGGAATTGTCATAAAATTTCTCATAATATTTCTTTCCGAGTCTTTTAATATTTTTTTGTCATAATATATAGAAAATATATCACCAGTTTTTTTAATAATTATATCATCAAATAGTTGAAGACTTCCTCTTATAGATGTACCATAACGATTCTCAGTTTTATATATATTAGTGTATTTGTTATCTACTGTTTTTATAATTGTATTATTTATTACATTATAATCATTATAATCTTCATAATCATATTTTGAAAATTGTTTTAAATTTAAATTAATTTTTTCAATATTAGAAAAATAGTTACTGTCATCTACTAATTTTTGGGTTTTTATTATGTATGTGTTGTGAAATCTTTCATAAGATGATTGTTCATAATTAAATAAATGTGATAACCTTCCGTTTTCATTATATTCAATGAAATTTTTATTTTTTTGTGTTTCAGTAATATAATAATATTTTAAAACCCTATATAGTTTTGTTATACTATAATCAATATTATAATGATCAATAAGATAATATAAATTTCCTGAATTATCATACCATGATGATACATGGTGTGTTTCACAAAAATATCCATTAGAAACATGTGTAATATTACTATAATTTGACCCTAGTCTAATATTTGGTATTATACAACAATGTTTATCTTTATAATCACTGGTGGCATTGGTAACCTTACAAGTTTTAAAATCAATAATACCTATATCATTACAATCGGTTATTCTTTCGTGACCTAAACTTCCCTTATTACTTTCTGTAGTACTAGGTGGGTAAATTGAATAAATAAATCTTTCAATAACATCAGGTAAATAATCTACATTATAATCACTGAGTATAAATAAAGAGTTTAAAACCGGAGCAATACTGTCGTAACTATAACTAATAGAATTTGCATCTATGTTGGTTACAAAAGTATTATAAGTTAAATCACGCATATATATATCAGAAAAATCTGAATATAAATTTCCATTAAATTTTACTATTGTATTACAAGACATACCATATAGATTATTATTTATATAGGAGTACTCACTCCCAGAATTATTAATATACTTATGATCATTAATCCCATAATATATACCATATGATATATTAGATGATCTAGTATATAATATCAATAGTTTACAACTATCTGGGACCTCTTGTGTATAATAGTATACACTTCCGTGAATCCATTTTGAAACAGTATATCCATAAATATTTGTAATGTTTCCTTGGAAGTTTAAAATATAATATTGAGGAGTATGGGCCAATTTATAAATAAATTCTGGATCTTTATAAATAAAATATTGTTTTTTTCGTAATGTGTTACTTGTAGATGAACCAACATATTTAAAATTACTATTTAATGGTTGTAATGAATTTAGATATTTTACATCCATTTTATTGATATCATTAAATAATCTAGAATTATATAAAGATAATGAAATATCAGTATTTGTAAATAATAAACAATTATTAATACTATAATTTTTACTATATACAAAACCTGGATTTTTATGATCATAATACAAAATCCTAACAAATGGCGGTGGCTCTGGTATTACAGTAAATTTTGTTTTTGGGTTATCTATTTCTCCTGGGTCTATCCAATATTGATATTTGTAATGTTTATAATCATTAACATATCTTACAAGATTATGTTTTATTTTTGTATTTATATTTGATCTAAATTGATAAGATAACCAATCTGCTCCACTTTGGTCCGTTAATTCATGTGTTGTCTTGTTAGGATCTGGTAATATAGAAATTATTTGATTATGTCTTTGACCACCATTTATTCTCCAATTTTTTTCACTTTCAGAATAAACAAGCTTAGTGCATAAATCTCGTTCTATTATTTGTATAGTACTATCCATATTCCTATTTTCGTAAGTAATTCCAGATCCTTCATACAAAGCGTGTAAATTTGAACGAACTCTCCAATCATTCCAATCTTGATCTGAATCTCCTGCGTTTATATCATCAAAATGATAAAAAACTTTATAATATTGTTTTTTATCAATATTATTGAGTTCGGTTATATAAATTATATATTTATTTATTACATGTAGTCTATTAATACATTCTGGTATCACTATCGTATTATGTGTATAATAACTTACATTTAAAAATTTCCATGTATTTTTAGCATCTATTCTAGTAAAAGGTATATCTTCTGGTACATCAATTTTAAACCTTGGTTCGTCCTCGTTGTTTGTCTTTTTGTAATATAATTTTTTAAGTAAATATAGTCTATCGGTACCACCATATGGGTAATATATAGTAGTGGAATAATTTTCTGTAATATTATTATATAATCTTCCAGATCCTTCATTATTATTATCAACATAAAAGTGTGTATAACTTTCATAATCACTACTGATAGCTTGTACATTATCACTCAATCTTTTTAGTATAAATGTACTATACCCACCCGTTATTATTGGAAGTTTTGTAGTAACTATTTTAGAGAATCCTGTATCATAATACATAGTATGTCTTTTATGTAAAATGGTTGAAACATCTTCTTTTTTTTTAAGATGGGTACCATATCTATTACCATGAATATTATCTATATGACTATTATCTAGATCATAAAAATTACTAAAAATATTATTTAAGTTTCTCATATATTTATCAAACAATTCTAAACTATTTGATTTAGTAACAGAAATTGATTTTTCTTGTATTTTTTGTGTTATAGAAATATCGTTTGGTAATAATTTAATATCTTTTTTTATAAGTTGTGTGGCTTGGTCTTTTATTTCTTTTTCAATATTATAAACAATGTATCTAGTAGTATCGTACATCCAAAAATCATTGTATTCAGTATCTTTAATTAAATATATTGGAGTGTGTCTTTGTATTTTATATACATTATAATAAAGGAGTTGATCTCTTGATATTCTTATAGGATAATTATCTAGTGATTCATAATTTTCTAATATACAATATTTATGTGCTTCTTTTTCTGAACTTATATATTTATAATACATTTCACCATCTCTTTCTTCAGCACCATCATATATATAAGAAATGTAAAAGTCTAAACTATTTATATTATTTCTTTCGTTTTCTAGAGAATTGAATCCAGAATCATATATATTTGTTTTATTTTTTATGTGACCTACATTTACAGAATAATTTATTTGTACATTTTGTGATTCTTTTACATAAATAGTTTTATATTTATCCTCTATATCGACTAAATAAAGATTATCTTGTCCGTGTCTTTTAAATCCCGTTACATGTTGTATTAATGAAGTTATATTTGTTACTAATTTATAAGAATCGTAATCATTTAGATCATATTTTAATAAAGAAATATTATCAAGTGAATTATACGGAATTGTTGTTTTTTTTAATCCACTTCTAATTATAGTCATATCATAATTTCTTACAATATTTTGTAATAATATGTTACTAGTGTTATCATTCATATGTATAAATTGGGTGTCTAGTACTTTATCTATTACTGAACTATCTAAACTTTCTTCATTGTTGTTAGGTATATTATCATCAGTTTTTTTATATATTAAACTTTCACAAGGTATATCTACATATGATAATTTATTAATATCATTGTTTAATTGAAGATTATTTATATTACTATCAGGAATTGGTAATACCACAATATCAGTATAAGTATATTTATCATCAGGTTCTTTAATGTACCAATTACCTGTTGTATCACGTAACAACTCATCACTATCTTTTAATAAAATAATTTCCTTATTGTTAATAATATTATTTGTATTTTGTTTATATATACCATAATTTATATTTTTATTGTAATGATTATCATCTGTTTCAATATAATAAAAATTAATAAATAGATCATTAATATTATATATAACAGATTTTAAGTCATTAAAATATATAGCTTCGATAATATCAGTTTCTTCATTAAAATATGCTATTTTTTTTGGAAAGTCATCTGTATCTATTCTTGAATATTGTAAAGAAGAAATATCTATAGTACTACTATCTTTTTGTTTTTTTACAATAAAAAAACTTTTGTTGGTTGATAATTGTGGTTCTATATTAACTAACAAATTTAAATCTAAAGTATGGAGTATTTTTTCAATATTTCCATCTTCGTTTTTTATTTCTTTTGTATTTGTTTTATATATTATTGTACTATTACTATCTAATGTCTCAGCTGGTGTATAACTTTCTATATTATCTCTAAAGAATTTGAAATATTTTATTTTTTCATAATCAATACTGTTTGTAAAATAATCATTACCAATATTATAAATACCTAAAAAATTACCATTTGGAGCTTTTGTTGATAATTCATATAAAGAAATTGGTGGCAATGGTGATATGTATACTGTTTGTTCATTGCCATGATCATCAATTGCTACCCAATTTGTATCATTATAAACTACCCTATTTGCATTTTGTACGATACTATCAGGTGATAAATCAGAATTACTATATAATACGTGTTTGTATGATTCATAATTTGAAATATAATTATCATCTGTTTCTCGGTTTGGTGTTTTTTTATTTAAAAATTGTATTTCATATTCACTTGTTAAAGTTTCTATTGTTTCACTTTCGTTTATATTAAAGTTTATAAAATGAAGATTGTTTCTATCATTATTGTTATATTTATGTTCATTTTTTATATATAATCTATTTACCATTAATGAATTTGAAGGGGTTTCATCATAATATTCAGTTTTTATAGTTAAATCGTCATTATTAAAGTCATAAAACTTAAGACCTTTTATATAATATATTTCGCTTGTTTGTGTATCTTTCCATTTTTGATAAATAGTTTGTTTATGTTCATCAATAATACGCAATGTTGTACCTTCGTCCTGGGGGTATAAATATGTAACCATATCATCTGTGTTATCACTACAGCTAAATTCGTTAATATTTTCTAATATTATATCATTGTCTTGAAACGATTCTATAAATTGCCCATTAATTCCATATTTATATAATTTATTAATTCCCGAACCAACTACTGGTGATATATAAAAATCCAAACCATTGTTAGTTCTCCAAGGTTTTTCGACATTACTAGTTCTTGTTACCTCATTTATTGATTCATCATCAAGATAACTCTGTCTTTTATGCAAACTTATATTGAAACTAGCATCGGTATTACTACTAAGACTACTGTCGTATTCAAAATCATCACCTGCGCCTGCGATATAGGTATTTGTAAGATTCTCATCAGTGTTTATTATACCAATATAATTAATACCATTATTATGGAACTTTGCAATATCCTGGCTATATGTATCTGTATCTTTTTCTATTTTATTACCAACTATATCACTTATTTTAGCATTTAGTGTTTCATATATAACATCACTTAATGTGCCGTAAGTATAACCACTACTTATTCGAACTTTCATATCATTATATAAAACATAAGGTTCGTCATTGAATACATAAAAATAACTTTTTATATTATTAATCTCAGTACCAGTATATATTTTTAAAAAGGACGTTTTAGATGTATTGAAATGATTAATTGTAATATCTCTAGTTGGGTAATATTGATCTTTAATTTTTTCACCTTCAACATAATGAGGAGTTATATTCGAACCCAGGATGTCAACAGGGAAAGACGTCCATAGTTGTGTATTAGTTTTATATTCAATTTTAGAAATACCAATATCCATATATTCTCTAAATTGTATTAAACTATTACCTCTTTTAAATACTATTTTTATAGATTCTGTTTGTTCATTATAGCTTATAAATTTTTTTTGGAAATCAGAATTATTAGCAATTTTAACATAGTCTGATGTATCCAATAAGCTGGAGTTTTCATATTCTATTTCTTTAGCAGAATCAAAGTTACCAACAATAATAGTATGAAATACGTGATTGGATTTTACATCTTGGTAATATAAACGATCCTTATTAATAGTCTTATTACGACAAGAAAATAATTTTTTTTGCGAGGAGATATTTTTTAGTTTATTATTACTATTATAATAAAAGCCATTCTTAAACCTATTAATATATGAAGATTTTGATAGTTCAATTATATTTCCATCTGATTCAGTATATGAATGTATATGTGGTAACATGTAACACATTGTACCACCATTAGTAACACTAGGTGGTCGGTATTGATTAGATAAATCTGTTATCTGGGTTTTGCTAGTAGTATGTGTAATGTTACCTAATTTATTATCTTTACAGCGTTTTGAAAAATTAAATATATGTTTTTTTTCTCCGTATTGGTAGGTGAATCTACCTTCCGTTGAATAGAAGCGTTCAATATGGTCTATTCCGTCTCCTGGTATTGGTGAGTCATCTTCCCATATAACATTACCCTTAGTAAGTGAATACCTCCACGTGGTACCTTCAAGATAAATATTGTTATGTTTAGTACTAACGTAATCTGTACCAGTATAATCACTGTCCATTGGATAAGTATTCGGTTTGGCAGTAAAATATTGTTTTGAATACACCTGTTTCGAGACCGAACTTGGGTTTGGGGCCATTGTACGAAGAAATGGTTTTTGAACTAATTTATATTGATAAAATTGTTCATATGATTGTTTAAGATGATCCCAATGATCAGTATTAACTTCTTCGTTTTTAAGTCCACATCTAGTAACAGTATAAGTATAAAATTTAAATCTATACATTATAAACTGTTCATTCGAATCAGTAGTATATTCACGCCAATAATTATCAAATTCTTCTTTAGTAAAACCATTCGTAACTGTATCACTCGCGTCATAAAGACTTGTGTAATTTTTGTTAAAACTACTATTTCTCTGAGAACTTCTTTTTATATCTAGTCGTTCATCGTTATAATAAAATGTATTCCTTCCATACCTTTTAATTGTTTTATTTGCAAGAGCCCCGTTACTACGCAGTTTAGAATCATTATACCGAACTTGAAAAGATTCGTATACTTTTTTAATACAAGAATAATACTGTTGATGTCCCTCGGATAGGTCTGCTGTTACAACAAGATGAGGATACATTACGTCATGACAGTATGGATAAGTTTTCCATACATAATTAGGATGTCTATACAAATAGTCAATATTTACATCACTACTATCATACCATTCGTAATGGCCTGTAGAAGCACTAGTTACTCTCTGTACTACGGGTTTAATTTTTAATTTATTGTTCTTAAGTTCTCTTATCGTATCCCTACAAATATCGGGTTTGATGATAACATTTCTGTATTGATTTTCAATAAGACATTTAAAATCACCATTATCATCTGTAACAATTGGTAAATATCCATACCCATTATCTGAAACAAGAGAATCTTTATAATCAGAAAATGATACATAAAAACACTTTGGGTTTAACAAGCCAATTCTGTCTTTTATATAATCTTCCTGATTATCATATAAACCAAAACAATAGTGCGCATCTAAACTATTGGCGTCACTGAGTTGAATTACTTCTTCAGAAGCAGTCGGTAGAATATAATCAGAACGAGTATTATCTGCATCTTCTTTATCAAAAAAAACCCAATATTTTGGTGAATCTGATCTAAAATAAAATTCTGATGTAGTCATTTTATCCATATAAAAATCAGTAGTGTACATAAATACATTAGTCAATTGATAACCATTTTTTTTAAAACAGTTTATTTTGTTAAGTGATCTATTAGATAGTTTTATTTTTGATATTTGATTATCGTCTATAAATTTTTTATCTACTGGTTTTAGTAAAGAAATATCTTTAAATGTTTTTATATATTTAAAATTATGTAAGTTAAGAGATTTTTTAAAAACAGGTTTTATATTAAAATTACTTGTCTCAGAATTAGTTTGTGAATCAAATAGTCTATATTTTTTATCGTTAGTAGAATATTTATATAATAAAAATTTATTTTCATATGTAAAAAAACAGGAAGGGTGTAAATTATATTCAACTGAAAAAGTTCCATCTATTTTTTTTTTTAAATTAACTGTTTTTTCATCTCTATGATTTAATAAATCATATGTTTCAGATATATCTGATTTGTTAGCAACTGTAATAATATCTTTAGTTACATATGTTTCTATGAATTCTTGACCATCAGTAAGATCAATTATATTTCCATCTGAATCAGCATATGAATTTAGTTCAAATATATCATAATTAGATATCCACTTAAACTCATGTCCTCCTACTAGCTTATTCATAAAAAAAACATATGAACCATCTATACTAAGACTGCCTTCTGCTAATTCATATACATTATATTTTGTTAATTCTAGATTATTATATTTTTCTTTTATATAATTAGTATTTTCTTGTGATGCACAATACTCATAAGTGTTAATTGATTTAAATTTCATAATATTACGAAATTTTAAATATTCTGATATTTTAAATTCATATTCTGAATATGTTTTATTTGATTCAGTTAGATTATGTTTTACATTTTTAAGAAAAAGTGTATCATCATACATATAATTTATAGTATAGAAAAATCCATTATCTGTTTTTCTAACAAGTTTATAAATGCCATTATTTGGATTGGGATATATAAAAACGGTTTCGTCGGTATTTGATTTCCATATACTTCCAGTTTTTTTTACATATGTTAAATTTTTTATTCTTTTATGCCCTTCAGTATCCTTGTTATTTTCTGTAGTTCCTCCTGGATAAACACTATATAAAGTAAAACCATTTATATTTATAACATTTTCATGATTAGGTGGATAATAAATTCTTATATATATTAGTTTTTCGTTATTAAACAAATAATTATCTGAATTATTAGTATTTCTACAATTTTTAAATCTAAATTTTATTGAATTTTTCCCAGCTCCTATAATCGTGTTTTTGAAATACATGATATTATTTTGCTCACTATAATCAGATTCATATTTAAAATTATAATGAATGTCAATTGTAGAAATTTCGTTTAAAATATCATACCCTATATCACTAGAGTTATTATAAGATTTTATTTGAACATTTTTGTGATCTTCATAATCATTTTTGTCATCTTCATACTTAATTAATTTTATATCATTTATAGAATAATCAGTGTTATTGCGTGTCGTATTAAATACTAATTTAGGAGATTTAAAATGAGTGTCAATTTCTGAATGGTGTGAATTAGAATAAGAATTTATATTTATTGTTTTATTTATATCCGTAAATCTATTAATTATACTATCATAGTCTAAATAATCATGTCCTAATATATAATCGTCAAAAGTTACTGTGTCAAAATCTATATCGTCAGTTCTTTTATTATCATAAATGTGGCTATATAAAGTTATATTAAAACTCCTGTTAATACAATTCTTTCCGTAAAAATATAATACATAATTTTCTGCATCTTCGTGTTTTAAAGGTTTATTTATGTAAAAATCTTCCATATTATCAATTGAATCTGATCTTATATCATATAATTCAGGATTTTCGTTATCTTCAAGAAATTTTTTTTGTGGAAAAACAGTTTTAGAATATCTACTTGATTTTTCGATTACTGAATATGAATAAATATCACTATATGGTGGTTTATAATGAAATCTATTTTGATATGTCCCATTTATTACCAACTGTTTTAGAAAAAGATTAGTAACATAATTTGGTATTTTTATTTCTGGTATAGTATATAGATAAAACACGTTAGAATAATAAGAATAATATTTATTTTTAAAAATATAAAATTCTGTTATACCAGGCGGGGGAGTTGGTTTTATAGTAAAGTAAGTTTTATCATAATTTGTACCTCTAAAAATATACCCTTCTTCGTCATAAAAAACCCAACCTTGTGTATGTTTTACTGCTTTATAATTAACATCATTATCAAAATATAAATAATCTAAGTGTTCAAACGAATATAATTTGTATCTGGTGTTGTTATAATCTGAAATGTGATGAGTAAATTGGGTTTTTGTGCTATCAGTTACAACAGGATCTGTTGTTATATTATAAACACGAGTTGTATTATACTTCCATTTCCACATATTATCAATTTTACCTATATAATAGTCATAAGGGTCAATAGCCAACTCCGCATCACTGCCCTCATAATCATATGTTATACTATATAAATCTATACCAGCAGGGAAAGCTCTATATTCAATTTCATTACCATCTGATTTTTTAAAAAAACATAATTTTTGATAAAAATAATAACCATCACTAGAAAAATAGTTATTATATAAAACGTTTATGTTTGAGGGAGGTTCTGGTTGAATTTTAAATATTTTAGTTTTTAATGAACCAAATTGTGTTATCCATAAATTTTTATTTTCAGTTTTTCTTATTAAAAATTTTATACTTGAAGTAATATAACTTATACTTATTTTAGTATTTATGTTACAATCTATTAAATCATAACCAATATTAACAATATCCAAGTTTTCGCAATCTTCTGGTATTAATGATGGATTTTTTACTATATAATTATAACTTTTAATATCAATTGGGTCTGGATTTGTTATTTCTATATTAGTTAAAGAGCTATATATTTTAATTCCGTTATTATTATATTTAATATAACTATCAGAACAGTATATAGATTCATCAATTTCAAATAAATGTTTTTTATCTACCTGATAAACTTCTATAGTTTTATTATCATCTTTATCATAAATAAGTTGTATTATACTTCCGTTATAAAAAGCATAAATATCAATAGTATCATCATAAAAAATTTCATATTCGGTATTAAAAGTACTATCCCCAGTATAGTTCAATGAACTTTTATTTCTGTCTATTACATACATTTTGCCCCTGTGGTTTATATATAAAAAATAAGTAGGAGAAATGTTATGTTTATGAACACTATATTTGTAAAATTTAATTAATTCTGACTTGGATAATGAACGTGTAGAAATAGAACCATCATTAGGATAAAATTCATATAGGTAATTTATCTTAAAATACTGTATATTAGTATTTTTACTGCTTTCATTTACGTCCATTTCATAAGATATACTAGAGTAAAAATCTTTGCATAATATATAATTTTCTTTACAATATTGATAACCTGAAAAATATAGTTGTTTTTTGTTTGATAAAGATATAGAACAATCTTCTATATTAAAATCTTTATTTAATTGATTAAACTTTGGTAATATTTTATTTTCTAAATATTCATATTCTATATAAGATCCGTTTTTTTTAAAAAATTCATATTTTAATGTTATATCAGTTGCTGAATAGTTTATTATTACATCTTTACTTATATTTTGGTTACTAAACATATCAATATCAGAAAATATTATAGATATAATAATTATTTCCTGATTTGTATTTGATACATTTATAGAATATGGATAATCTGAAATATTACTTATGGGTTCCTTATCTATTCCATTTTCATCCTTATAAATAATATTTGTATTTTCTGGCAATTTGAAATAAATAATTTGTTCTGTTTTTAATTTTATTTTTATGTCCTTTTTTATAGTTTTGCTATAATATTTATTTGTTAAGTTTGAAACTTTATGTAATATTTGAACAAAGTCTTTTGGTTTAGGTTGAATAGTAGTAGTTATTTCATTAATATTTACAGTTTGATCATTACTTGTAAGATTATAAAATTTTAAGTCCGGGTATAATATTCTATTAAAATATGAATTGATATCTTTATCTGGGTCAGTGTTTATAATAAGACTATTAGAAATATGTTCTGTTTGAAAATTACTGTCTAAAATATGTGTTATCTTATTATCTTTTATATAATATTCTTTTGTATTTACACATATGTAATAATCAAAATTATCAGGAGAAGTATCAAAGTCTATCTTATAATTTAATACCCAAAAGTATTTATTATTGTCATTGTTTTTATATTTTATATAATTTGATATGTCGTAAAATTTAGCATGTTTTTCAGTATGTGCAATATGACCATCGTTTGTAAAGAATTCTGCATCATCATTATAATCTGTGTTATCAGAAATATTTAGTGTGTTAAAACTATTTATATAATTATTGTTATAATATGACCATTCTGGGTTAATTTTATAATAAATGTCATCTTTTAAAATATTTTTTATTCTATAGTCAGAAATTGTGTATGTTTTGTCTATTTTTTCATGTTTCTGACATACCTTGTATATATCTTTTTCTTCTTCAATGTCCTTGCATATATTAAACTTATCCGTTTTTATATCAGAGAATAACCAATTTTCTCCATAGTAATAATACCTGTTAAGTGATATACGGAGATTTGGTATATTCATTTATAATATAGCTAGTTAATTTTTTTTGATATTTAACTAGATATATTATAAACAATTGAATAATTGAATTAATTATTCATGTTTTTCATCATATTATTTAGCATATTTGCTCCACCACCACTCATTAATGCTTTTTGTGCCTGAAGAATCATTTCATCTGGTTTCATATCATCTGTTTCCATTTGCTGGACACAGCTATTAGCCATTTGTTCAATTTGTTGTAACATGTTGCCAGGTAGAGATAAAATTGTTGTACCAAGCATGAGAAGTGTATTTGCATAGTCCCAGATAGCATTCTTTGTGTTTTCTGATAAACCACTATTCCACATGGAATGCATATTTAGACCTGGAATAAGTTCAGAATTTTCTTGGAAAATACTTTCGTCTTTTGCAACAATTTTGTTAGCCATTGGTGCGAGTTTGTTCATACAGTTTTCTACAATGAGTCTAGGATTTGCCTTCTTGCCTAATTCTGTTTTAGAAATCAATACTGATATTTGTTTTTCTTCTGGGAAAGTTTCATGTAAATCTTGTAGAAATTCCAATACTGTATCAATAAATGCACTTGTACTAGACATTGTTTTTTATAATATTTATATATTTAAATAGTTAAAATTAGACGCCTGTTAAATTGTTATTGAATTTGCTGCAACTAGCATTGCTGATAGTGCTATACCTTTTTTAAATGCATCTCCGTCCTCGAATGTTAGACCAAATAGTGAAAAACTAATCCACCTTTCTTTCAATATAGTATAAAGAATTATCCAGTCTATACTTGATCCATTATCTCTTATCCAGTCTGGTGTTTTTGAACCTTTGTTTATTAATTTATCAATCGAAGAGTTGTCTGGTGGTGGTGATAGCTTTATATTAGAGAGGCTTCCAAGAGTTAGAGATCCTTTTAGTTTGGCAAATCTTTGGAGGGTTATAAGAGTTTTGAATGGGTCTTGTGGCGTTTCTTTATTTTTACCGTTTCTTTTTAAAAAGGTTTTGGTGAATTTATTTGATTGTATTATTTTTAATAAATTTTTTCTTTGTAGAGTAAGTTCTCTCATGTAGTATATGAATATGAATTGTATTATAATAAATATACAAATGCATACACATATGAATATGTAGTTACTATAATTTTCTATGGTTTGAAAAAATACACCAATTCCAATTGTACCAAGCATAGTACTAAATGTGTATATTGATTCAAGATTGGTTATGGATTCTTCCATTTTTGTTTTTAACTTAAGTAATTGATAGCATATATCACTCACAACGAATTGTTCTGTTTTTAACCAATCTTTGTCTGATAATATCATAGCTGTATTTTCTAATTCATTTTTGTGATATGAAAATATAAGAAAAAATATAATAAGATTTAAGAATATTATTAATCTTCCATACACCCATCCAAGAAGTGATATAAGTATTCCAATATCCCCAATGTATATAGAAGTTATATTACACAATGGGTTATTATATATATATTCTCCTAAAAATGTTATAATTATAGAAATTGTTGTGCATACCAGGGTGGTAATTATAATTTTTGATTCGTTGTTGAAATATGTAAGATTACTGTTTTTTATATTATTAAATGTTATAAAAAAATGTTCTTTTTTAAAATAATTATTACCTATTATAAATAAAGATGGGCTAATTAATAAAAAGCATAATTTTGGAATTTGGGTCACCATCATTGAATCGTCTAGAGCTCCCTTACTTTCTAATATATATATTATTGTATATATTGGTTCTATAAGAATTACTAGTATTACAAAAAAGGAGTAAGTTATATGAATTATGTATAAAATATTAGTGCAACAAAATGTTTTTACTATATAAAAATGATTCATTGTATCAAAATTAATAATATTAGAAGCTGTATCTGTATTATCTCTAATATCTATTCTCTTCAATCCCGTAAAATATAATAATTTTTTAATCATTTAATATCCCTACTATATCGTTTTCATTATTTTTTTATTTTCGATAGTAATATTAGAATATGTTTAAAACAGATATTAGTACATTACCAATACCATATAGTGATAATACAATAGACGCTATTGAAATACAGGATGATTCTGATAGTGATAGTGACGATTTAACAGATAAAAAATTGAATAGAATTCTTATGAATAAAAAAATAGAAGATAAATTATTTAATTTCGAAACAAAAAAAAAGGAATATGTGTGTGTTGTAGATTCTAGTGCTAGAAACACTTCTAATTTTCCAAATGTAAGTAAATTGTGTATTGATTTAGATAGAACATATTATAATGTTGTAAGTATGGAAGTTATAAAGGCGTCAATAGACCAGTCAGAATTCTTAATAGACTCTAGAAATTGTTTTATAGATTGGATAGAGATGGACTCTATTACTAGACAGGAAACAAGTGTATATTCCGCACAAATACCACATGGAGACTATTCTATTGATGAATTGTTGAATATATTAGAAAAGGTAATGAATGGAAATGAAAATTTACCGATTGTTTATTATGAAAATGGTGTAAAAAAATATGGTGGTAATTCTACAACGTTTGTTATTGAATTGGATAATAGCGAATTAAATAATACAGATATAAATATGAATAAAAACAGAAATATAGTAAATATTAAATTTAAGGAAAATAATTCTACAGATTTAAAGACTGATAGGTTTAAATTACTGTTTGGAACTGGCCCTAATAGGACTAATTCTATTTCTAAGATAATAGGATTTAATTATGATGATACTGAATATAGTGGTGATTCTACCCAACATAGATTATTTATAAGAGAAGAAGGAGATGATAGATATTTAATAGGTAGTAATACCAATGATGATAATAACAACAATATAATAATAGATGATAATAAAAAAAATAATATGTCTTGGTTATTCAATACAGAAATATCTAGTGTTCAAAAAACATCATTGCCCACACCTATTATTTCTGATTTTGATTTTTTACTATTAAAAGATATGTATGGTGATAGAAAAATAGAAATAGAAATTTTTAAGAATAATATGAGGTTTAAGTCGAAAACTTATGTTATAGATTTTATAAGAAATGACACAAAAGAACATATTATTTCATTTATTGGTAATATAGAAAATATAGAAAGCATAGATGTTGATTATATAGTATCCTTAAAAAATATGGGTTCTAATGAAGTATTTACTTTCGACATAGAAAGGATAAAATCAATAAACACTATTGATTTTATAGAGATAAACTACATCGATAATATTAAAGAAAATTTCTTAAAAACAATTAATAATAATAAAACTTATATAAATACTAGTATTTTTAAAAAAAAAGAAGAGATAGAAATATTTAGGGTATTTAAATTTGATAATAGTACTTTTATTGATAATAGTATTAAAAATAGTACAATCGCGTCATACCCAGATAAATTGAAACGCATATACAATAGTTTTTTAGATACAGAATTTTTTTCGAAAGAAAATAATAATGAATATTTCATAAGAGAAGAAGAAAATAATAATAAAATAAATAATACATATAGACCAAGTATATTAAAAAAAGATGGTAACAAATGGTTTGGTTTCTATATAATAGAAGGAGATGTACCATCAACCGATTCTACATTATATTGGTATCCAAACACAAAATATTTTACATCTTCTTGTGTGACAAAAGATATAGCAGATATAGCAGATACGGAGGCTAATAGTGTTTATTTAAATCTCCCAGAATACTTTCTTCTTGTAAAAAGAGACATTAATAATTGGGAAACCATAACTGAAACAGATGATGGTGTTGATTTTAATTTTTTATCTTTTACTAGTAATGATGTTCATATTAAGGATACCGATTCAACAATTGTATATGTATATAAAACAGGTAGTAAGATTATTTATTACCAAAGCTTAGATGATATAGATACTGGTAATCTTTATACAATATATCCTTACCCTGAAGAAATTATACACCGTAAAACACTATTTCCTTATCCTGAAATGTTTATTAAATTAATTTATAAAAATGGTAGCGTAACAAATACAGAAATTGGTTATGATATTTATGATATTGATGATAATGAAATAACATTAACTAGTGAATTTTTATATAGAGATAATAATACATTAAATTCTGGTGCGTATATAGAAACTATATATTATACAAATCATAATATTATAGATAATTATTATATTTTTAAACAAAATAATTCTAATTATTATTTAAAGAATTCTACAAATAGGAATGATTATATACCACCCACATTAACAACTATTCTTGCTGACATAGCAAATATAAACGAAACTATAACTTTAAATTATGGGAATGATATGGAAGTAATTACAATATATGATTTCATAAATAGTAATTATAATCTGGTTGAAAAAGAGATAGATTATTTAATAACATATGAAAAAAATAGTTATATAGAAACAAAGGTAAATTTATTAGAAATTGATAATATTTATTACGTAACTGGTCTTTTAGGGAGACCAGATAAGTTTACAAAAAAATGGGAAGATACAGATCATATTATTGTATTTCAAAATCCAAATAATATAGATTCTACCGTTATAAGTCATATAGATAAGTCTATTAGTCTTTTATATGCCTCTTATGAAGGGGCTTATAACGATTTCGGTTTATTTTCTATTTATAACGGAAATGTTATATTTAATGACATAAATGACATAAATAAAGATTTTAGCATATATTTACAAAATAGTTTTTTAACTGGGTTTATAAATACTAAAGAATTATTTAGCACTGGAATAGAACATGTGTTTATAGAAAAGAAAGAAAATAAAAATTATATGTATTCTACTATTAATTTTAATAATGATTATAATAAAAAAATAATAAAAATAAAAAATGAAAATTATTAT
>CERI01117655.1_pt1 | contig 29730 bp, 33 predicted proteins | sample 350261 | NCBI WGS metagenome assembly CERI01 (sample SAMEA2620979, study PRJEB7988) | marine metagenome | isolation source: saline water (ENVO:00002010), including
TCACATTAGAACAGTCAATACTTTTCAAATTCATATTCCGAAGCATTAAATCCTGCGCTGCCTTTGTTGCCCAGCCTACACACTTATCAGTACCGTCTTTTTTTTTGCCGATGCGCACCATCATTTTGCCTGTAGCTCCTCTGTAATTCGGAGAAGCCCTCACTAATCCTTCCTCTATCCCACAACCGAATGGGTTTACATGAGTAGCATGCGCCCGCTTTGTTATATTACTATTGATAGATGGGCTGAATACACGCGTATTTGTCGGTGCTGCTACTGTAATCTCCTTCCCAAGAGTCGTTCCTCGTTTTGTCGATTTTTTACCAGACATACTTACGTTTTTTATGCATTCTCCCGTTTTTCTGTTCCTCCTAGATCCTCGCGGACACCTTTTTCCACTTTTCGGCCTCTTCTTTTCTACTGAAGAACTAGTTAAGCTTCCCTTTCGAGACTTATTTGCCGATCGTGGACCCGTTTTAAACTGCTCGCAGTTGTACCCCTCTTTGTAATTCTTCCGATACCATCTCAATGTCTTTCTAGCTTCACTACATGCTATCGCTGCCTCGATACTCATACAATACGTGTAGAAAATTGAAGCAATTTCCGTAGTAAAAAACAAACCAACATGATTATTACCACTTGGAACGTATTAGCCTCGGGATTAGCTGACGACAAATTCATCACTCCTACGGGAGACATAGAGACCACGTGTTGGGCCGTAAGGCGAAGTAAGATATTAAAAGCGCTTGGCGAATTAGTAAGTTCTGGAGATGTAGTGGGACTTCAAGCGGTTGACTCTTTCTTCTGGTTATTGAAGTCATTAAGAAAATCGTTTCCTAATCTCCATGGAATATTGGTTTTGCCGAACGAGTACGCATCATCACTCGATCCAGGAAATGAAATGTCTCTTCTCAAGGCCAATCACAACCGGACTTTTGGGTCCGAGGGTTGTCCTATCGAATTTGCGCGGCTTAGATGCCAGCTGGCCGGCACGAAAACAGATAATCCGTTATCAGCCAAGTATCATTCCCCACACGGTGTCGCCCTTTTATGGGACTCCAAGAAGATGTCAGTTACTGATTACATATCACCCACTAATTGGCAAAGCTTAGGACAATATGAGCATATGACATATGGATATGCATGTAATAGACATCTGACTGTAGCTACTATAACTAATGTTTCAAAAAAATGTCTTATGATAAACGTCGCTCATCTCAAGTCAGGAGCTCTCTGTGAGGTTGATAGAAGCCGCCATGTCAGGACTATCCTTAGGGAAATGGACGGTTATTCCACAACAGACGCCCATGTTATACTTATGGACTCCAACTACAATGTAGAGCAGCAGACTGATCACATATTTAAGTTAAATGGGTTTTTACCTGTTAACAAACCGCATTACAACTTTACAGTGAGTAGTGCGGCTTGCATACTGGAAGCTGGTTCTACTGACAAAGTCCTAGTTAGAGCAACCGAATCGCTTCTTTGGACCATTGCTCCACCACCGTGTTCGTTCTGGACACCATCAACTGAGACCTCGGACATACTTCATCAGCTTGCCGGCGACTCAACTGTCGTATTAACTCTAAAAAACTTGTTTGAGTTACAAACTTGGCAGAACTCTATCTTAGAAGGGGTCGGGACTGGAATTGGCGGAACAGATATCGATAATGCGGCACGAGCACTCACTTTGCGGTCATCACAACTAGTAGAAGCATTAATGAGTCTCCAGCCAAATGAATACGCCCCATCCGACCACGCGCCAGTGAGCATTGAGTTTATCTACTCTTGATCACTATAAAAATTGAATTTTTTTAGTTACCAAATACAGAATATATGACAGCTGCCGCGAAAGTAGTGTTGCTTGGCGCAACTGGAGCGGGAAAATCTGCTATGTTGGCACGTTTGGCATCTAACGTTTTCAGGGAAGACACCTTGCCAACAATCGGCGCTGCATATGCAAGTATCTCGCTCTCAGACAATCCCCGACATCTTATTGGTATTTGGGACACAGCGGGACAAGAACGCTACTCAGCTCTCGCACCTATGTACTACAGAAATTCCGCTGCTGCTCTTATTGTCTTTGATTCCACATGCAGAAAGTCCTACGCGCGTGCCCTTGAATGGGTAACTACAATCCGAGATAGCCACCCTTCTATTATTATTGCGCTGACTGCATCTAAAATCGATCTAGTCTCCGCACGTGAAATTCCCTCTGCTGAGCTCAAAGATACTGCCTCTCGGCTCTCGATCCCCCTCTTGGAAGTCTCAGCTAAAACAGCAGAAGGAATGGATAGTCTGATCGTTTTTCTAAGAAATACTGCTGATAAAATAGAATCGCAACACCTTTTCACCCTGCCATCTCCCGAGCCACCCAGGCGAGGTTTGTCGTCTTGCTGTTAAACAATAGATTTTATATTTATTTTTCCAGAAAGCAAAAATATACCAAGGATTGATAATATAAGCCCTACTACATTTACTAGTTTCACTTTGGTTCCAAAGAAGAAATAAGTCAGAATCAGTACCACCGCTGAGTTTGAACTGTATGCAGCTTCTGCTAATCCTATACCCGGTGCAGTTTTGTAACTTGTCCATAGAAAACGATTACCTAGGAGATAACACGTCGCCACAAATGGAATTATAAATAGGATATTATTTTTTCCTTCCCCAATTTGCGTGAAGCCTTTTCGAACTGGGTGCAAGAAACTTTCCATATTAGACATATTGCCGAATGATGCATAGTACATGCCTGTACTGATCACGGCCATAAAGCTATACGCAACAAAATTCAGACTTAATGTTGAAACTGGCGGTTTCAACCGCTTGTTCAAATTCCCTATAGTAAAGTCTGCTAGTGATAACAGCAGCATAGCTAGTGAAGCATAAATAAGTCCCGATCCGAACATGCACTGTACTCACATATTTATTAGGAACACTGCAAGAACTATCACCCCAATGCCTATGTATTGCTCCAAACTGACTTTCCTCTTGTACAATAATACGCTCAGAAGGAAAACTGGTAGTGGTGAAAGGTTCCATATAGCAGTTGCATTAGCAGGTGCCTTGGATATTTTCTGAGCTTCGTACAACGTAATCTCGGCTGCGTACCACATGACCGAGCAAATACCAATGGTTAAGACACTTGACCAATTCTTTGACAATCTGCTTATTTCAGCTATAACATTCACATTGCTATTGATTAATGCCTGATAGCCAACCATCGCAAGAACCAGCCAGAATCCAACAAACTTCACAGCAGCTCCGAATGCTACACTCGATACGTCATGCAATGACACTGAGAAATATGTGGCAGTATATGCCGTTCCAAAAGCCAACGCTGACAGCAAGTCTTCTGTTATCCAGTACATACTATGTGGTCATAAAAATATAGCAAGGTCTATTAGACAGCATGTTACCTATGGACGTTATTATAAGAAAGATAGATGATGTATATAAACGACTAAAGAACAAAAAACTAGGAAAGATGCCAGACTATATTCCTAGTCTAAAGAAAGGCAATCCTAAGACATTTGCAATAACTTTTGTAACTAACCAGGGCGAATCTTATTCTATTGGAGACTCATCTCATGATATCACTATCCAATCTATAAGCAAGGTGCTGATATTAGCTAAAGCTATCGATAATATCGGTGTTAATGAAGTTCTTCGTAAAATAGGTCTTGATGGTAACCCTTTTCCCTTTAACAGTCTACTAGGTGCCGTTTCCACTGAAAGCAAGACGGTTAGTCCATTTACGAACCAAGGTGCCATTGCAACTACTTCTCTTCTCTACAGAAACAAACAAAGCCACTATACCAAACATGTCGTCGACACAATTAGTCAGTTTATTGGCAAAAACACTAAAGCAGATACCAACGTGGCAAAGAGTGACTTACAAGACAATACGACTAACCGTGCATTAGCCTGGATACTTGCGTCTTATGGTAAAATATCAGCTCCTGTTCATGATGTCCTCGATGCATATACAACCCAATGCGCCGTCCTGGTTAATTCACATGATATTGCAATCGCCGGTGCCACTCTAGCTAATGGTGGTGTTAATCCTGTTACCGGCCACCGGATAATTAAAGCCTCGAGTGCCACCAACACCATTCGGTATCTAAGCTCTGTCTCTATGCCAAATGCCGAGGCCAAATGGGACATTCAAGTTGGGCCGATTCCAGCAAAGAGTGGGGTTGGTGGGGGCATAATCATTATAATCCCTGGAGTAGGCGGGCTTGGTGTAGTAGCACCGCCCCTTAATAAAAACGGAATATCGGCTAAAGGGTTTAAAGCAGCAGTGGCTGTTACGAAGGCAATTCTTGAAGTCTATAAAACCCCATGTCGTGTAGGCTTGTCAGCTCCACGTAGGTTAAAATCGTCCAAGGTACCTAGACAGAAGCGACGCAAGAAAGGTACTCTTAGGAATAGAAAGGTCAGATAAGTAAAAGAAACTTATTACATAAATATCGATAAATCTGGAAGGTCGACAGCACCAGCAGCATCAGCAGCAGCAGCAGCAGCACCATCAGCACCAGCAGCATCAGCAGCAGCATCAGCAGCTCTCTTTTTTTTTGCATTTTTTACTTTCGCTGTTGTTTTGGCGGAGCCAAATAGATTCGGTGTTATGCCGGTAGTATCCTTGACTCCGACCTTTCCAAATATGTTCGGAAGCGAGTTAGTCGCTTTATCCCCGTAGTAATTGGTGTTAGGCGACCCCACCTTTGTAGAATCTTTGACTTCTTGCGTATCGAGGGACGTTCCACTTATGTCTCCCTTTACATTCTCTTGCCACCGGGCATAAGCAAACATGTTATTCCTGTCATCAATCTCGTCGATCATAAACTGACTATCCTTATTCTTGACCCATTCCGAATGCAAGTCGGACATACATATTGTTTGCGCTCCGCCTTTTAACAGCTGCTTCACTACTTTAAAACTACATCCAGTCATCAGGCAAACTATCCGCGCCTCGAACAAGAAACTGAACACGCCTGTTTTACTCGGGCACATAGCATTCTTAGCATTTTCCTTTATCTTGTTTCGGTCCTCATCGGCTTTCTTTCTCATTATTGTTCCCATGCTCCCTCTTTTTCGATCTGATATTCGACTTATACCAGTACTTACCCTGTTAATCGGGTGGCTGCTCGTGGACTTAGGTTCTGATGGGGTTAGTTTATTACGCACCATTTCATCAATGGTCTCAATCATCTCCTGATCACTCTTTGAGGCATCGGGTAATGTTTTTTGCAACTCGCATCCCCATAATGTTATATATAGAAGATTTGCAATAATGACAGACGCGTCATACGGAAAATCGTGCACTTCCTCACCCCCTTCATAGCACCAGTCACCACGACCGGATAACAAACATAAGTTCGATATCACCATTTCATTAGGCTTATTTGCGATCGTCTGGTGAAAAGCTCCAATTATTGATATCGCAATGTCAGTCAATACATCGAATGCACTGTTCAGTTGGGTAAGCCCGGGGGCGCTCCATTTCCTCCCATCTCCCCACAAATATTTTCGATGCAGGTGCTCGGGGTGGCCGTCAATACCACAAAGTCCCATTAGTTCTGGAAACCTATTTTCCATATGCCTTTTCCAGCTAGCCATCGCTAGTAAATCCGAATTGGGCGCTGATAGACCAATAAATGCACTTAGAAAACTACCGAGTCCGGTCTCTTGACTTGCACACTTGTCTAGAGCCCTTTTTGTTTGCAAATCTAGCTTATCCTCTGCTGCCCGACTACTTTTATAACATACAATACCCACTGAGGCATTATGGTCTTTAATTCTGTCGATTTTATTAGATAAAGACGTTCGGTCGTTGCCGTCGCTGCTAGCCGCGAGCGTGTTTTCTAGATCGTGTATCTCACTGCATTCTTTCCGCACCATCGCTTTCTCTATTCTACCAGCTGTACCCGCTGTACCCATATCGTCCGACGCTCGCTTGCCGGAGAGGTATAAGCTGTGATTTTCTCTAGCAGATAGAGCGGCGTTATATACTTCTATGCTTCCATTCTCAGGTAGCTTTTGAATACCGGGGGCAGCCTCATTTTTGTTTCTTAACCTAGTATGGTGTGAATTGGATCCCACCTTGGAATTGAAAACCCGGAATATGTACTTAACATAACTACGAAATTCACAGTTTTTAGCACTTTTCACATTTCCGCTGACCGTTCTAAGGACATCAAGTAAGTTACTACGTACATCTAAAGGATCCATCTTAGAATGAGGCAACAATTTAAAGTTGCTACTATAACCTTTATATGCCGCCCTGGATATTCTACCTTATCCGGAATAAAAATAAAACGTATGCAGGAGTAAGTCCCTATCCTGAACGACGCTTGAGACAACATAATGGTGTAATATGTGGCGGAGCGAAATATACGACCTCTGCTGGACCTGGGTGGGAGCATGTGTGTTTAGTAGAAGGCTTTCAGACAAAGCAACAAGCTTTACAGTTCGAGTGGGCTGTCAAGCATTGCGCACCACGTAATAAGGGAGGAATTCATGCGAGATTCCAAAAACTTGATAAGATACTTAGGAAAGACAAATGGACATCCAAATCATGCAATGCAAACACTGTGCCACTGACCGTTAAACCTATTGGGATAAAGATGGAAATTGGCCCTCCTATGCCGGCATACATAACTATTCTTTAAAATAACCATCATAGGCTGATGAAACTCAGAGCTTTTTCTTAGTCAGTTATATGTCAAGTGCAGCTCAAGCCCATATGAGTGCAACCGAGTTGAGTGATCTCCGGAGGTTGCTGGATTATGAGAGGGGAAGAGAGGAGCGGAGAGAGAATGTGGAAAAAGAAGAAAAAGAAAAAGAGAAGGAGGAAGGACAACAGAAGCTACGGCGAGAGCAACGGAAGCTGCGACGAGAGCAACAGAGTCTGGGGCGACTGCAGTTGCGGCAAAAGCTGCGGAAAGGTGAAACTGGAATTAGAGACGGCTTCCGCAATGAAATGAGGCCATACGAATTTAGAAATGAGCTGTACGATAAGGCGTCGGGAAATGCGGCGTCGAAAAATGCAAAAAAACAAACCATCGAGCCACTAGCGAATACGCTAGAGGGTGGAACCTTGCCTGGTTCGATCCTTGTGCGCAGTAGAACCAGAAATGGGAAAACACGAATAACAAGAAGCAAACTCATAAGCAGAAGCAAACTCAGAAGCAGAAGCAAACGCAGAAGCAGAAGCAAACGCGGTAGCAAACGCAAAAGCAAACGCAAAAGCAAACGCAAAAGCAAACGCAGAAGATAAGCAAAAAAAATTTGGCTATTGTAATTAAATACCTAGAGAATACAGCTTATAATTGTTAATGACTAGCATGGTCGGTGTATCATCCGCGTTCCTTCAGGGTACTGTTCTCTCCTCATTTATGGGAGGTAACACAATTAGTCCAGTATTACTGGTTTTTATCGCGTTCCTTTACAAATTGTTCCAACTGTTTCGTGATGACCATGAGTCACTCTACAAAATAATTCCTGTTTTCATGCAACGTTCATTTGACTTCAACAAGGTCGAATATTCAGGTGAATTTGTTACAAACAAGAGCTTCTGGAACACACGTCTTACCTCAGTGTCATCAGATGAGTTCACCTCTCTGATGAGCCACATTGAGAAGATTTCCCCTTCCCGGGCTAAATCTTTTTTCCATCTGCAAGTGTCAAGTTGCCCTGATGGTGATAAAGGGGACGAGTCGGTTTATTTATGCAACACTAGGATTCCTTTTCTAATATCAGATGGCGTATATTGCTCTACCCACGTAGCACTGATGGAGGACGAAAAAGTTTCATGCAAAACTCGAACGATAACTTTAACGTTAATGTCATCTATCAAATCTACTTGGGAAATAATGGATTTTGTCAATAATATCAAACACAAGTATTTGGATGCTAGACGGACCCAAGCTCTTGCTAAGCTATACATATATCGGCTCAGGACTAATGGTTCCGACGATGGCAATGGGTCACCCTACTGGCATGAAGTGAGGTTTCAATCCACTAGGTCATTCAAAAACATTTATTTCAAAGGAAAAGCTGCCCTCTTAAAGAAGCTCGACTTCTTCAAGAACAATGAAGCATGGTACATTAAACATGGCCATCCTTACACGTTAGGAATAGGTTTGCACGGGCCACCGGGAACAGGTAAGACCTCATTCTTGAAGGCATTGGCTAACTACTATAAGAGACACGTGGTAGAACTGCCTCTCAATTTGTTTGATAACGAAGGTCAATTCTTCGAGAGCTATTTTGAGACCCTCTATGGCAGAAAAGATAAGAATCATCTGGATTGGAAAGATAAAATAGTGACTTTCGAGGATATTGACGCACAAACTGAGCTTGTAAAACGGGAGTTTCGCGATGATAGGAAGCCAGAAATCGTTGTCAAGAAGAATAAAGACGGCGAAGTAGTGGTGGAAAATCCGCAATACAAACACAGAACTCCTTTGTCATTAGCTTGCATATTAAACACTATGGATGGTATTCGCGAAAACCACGGAAGGGTTGTAGTCCTTACATCGAACCATTACAACAAACTTGACCCAGCTCTAACTAGGCCAGGTCGAATCGACATTGAGGTAGAAATGGGCGATGCCGACCTAGACGTCTTATCCGACATCTATCTGCAACATTATAACGTTCCACTTCCAGAGGGTGATAAACGACGGTTGGGGAACGACTTTTCATGTGCTCCATGCAAAATAGTTACTTTGATAAAGACGGGAATTAGTGCCCAGGAACTAATCGAGGAGTTAGATGGACCGACTGCTGTCCCACTATAGTCAAACTAGATTCTGGGACAGATTAATCTAATTTCACTATCGACCCATGCAGATGATTTTTTGTATGTGTAGTAGCTGTAATGAGTACTTTTTTTGGGCAGGAATATGTTATGGACATAGTTCATATATGCCTTCGGCATCCTTAACGAGTTCAGTTACAGCAAATGTACCCACGATCGATTTCGGGTACTATGCAGGTGATACTTCTGGTCCTGATGGAGATGGCTATCATACCTGCGCTATGGTAATGGAGTAGGGGCCTAAACTAACGTTAAGCCATAAAAACTCTTCTACCTCGATGGCACACTTTCTTGCATATGATGCGGCCACCGATGCGCTGGAATTGGGATGTCACACTAACGACGGGATCGTCAGAATAGGAGCGGGCGGGTCGCTAAGAGTAGCCGCTGATCTGACTGTCCTAGGCACAACAACTTTAGAATCTGGCATCACAAACACAGCAATCGGAGCAAGCAGCCCTTCAACTGGTGCATTTACTACTTTGTCAGCCAGTACTGGCCTGGACAGCACAATAATCGGAGCAAACACTGCTGCTGACGGCACCTTCACTGCTTTAACAGCCACTGGCACAACCACAATTGCGACCGTCGATCTCAATGGTGGTGCAATAGACGGCACAACAATCCGAGCAACCACTCCTGCTGCTGGCACTTTTACTGTGACCAATGTAACTTCAGATCGACGACTCAAAGAAAATATACAAGCGCACGACCGCGGGCAAATCCATGCAAACGTTATGCGACTCGAAGGCGTAGATTATAACTTAATTGCGGATGCTGGCAAGGAGAAGAACAGTGGGTTCATTGCCCAGGAAGTTGAAGAAATATTCCCGCAGTTTGTAAAAGAAAACAGTAATGGTATAAAAAGCGTTAATTACTCGCAGATGACTTCCGTTCTATTGAGCGCTCTACAACATCAGCAAACTACAATTGAAATGCTAGAGACTAGAATTTTGTCTTTGGAAAACCATACATCTTCTATCACCGAATTGTAATTATCATGCCGTACCATAGTATGAATACTACCAACATCATCTTGATTAGCCTAGCAAGTCTGGCCATGCTCACGATTTATCTATGCCATCAGTGCGTTAGTATAAAAGAAAGTTTTACCGCAACGGCGTTGCCCTTCAGGCGTAGGTACGAACGCCACGGCATAGCATTAGACAAGGCCACCCGCACGATTTGCAAAGCAAAAAAAAGGCTGGGCTACATGAACAGTTTCAATTCCAAGACCGGCGATGCAAATTGTCACGATAAAGTGAGGACGTCGGAACTCCTAGCCTTCGCTGGTCTCCCAGTGGCTCGTTTCTATGAATGGGACCATAATATGTCTGACAGGGATAATTTATCAAATGTAAAAGAAAAAGTTGGATTCCCCGTCGTTGTTAAACCCTCAAGCGATCACAAAGGTCATGGAGTTAAGGTTGGTCTGACATCAGACGCGGCGCTCCTGATGGCGGTAAGAGGATTATATCCTAGAAAAGTTATTGTTGAGGAACAGGTGGTTGGTTGGGAGTATAGAGTTAATGTTCTGAAAGGTGAAGTCATAGGAGTGACTAAGCGTACCCTACCATCAGTAACAGGCGAGGGAACATTAAGCATATCGCAACTTGTGTCCTCGTCCGGTCAGAATAGACAATATGGTATTCACACCGTTGATTATGCCTTTCTTAAGTCGCAGGGTTTATCCAAAAATTATCGACCCAAGAAGGGAGAGAAAATAACAGTCTCGCATGTAGCAAACTACAGCAATGGTGGCGGCATTGAATTCGTGGATCTTTGTTCAATACATGCTGACAACATAAATATGTTCCGGCAAGCCGCAAGAACTGTTAAGATTGACAACGTTGGTTTTGACTATATATCTCCTGTCCCACTAAGTTCTTCAAACCATGACTACGGCAAGTCTGCTATAATCGATATGAATTCAAGACCCGGTTTCCACGTTATCTATAATACTTTACCAACAACAGGACAACAAGACGCTTGGATAGATAGAGTTCTTACTATTCTCTTCAAGTAATCAACTCTATATCTAAGTTAAATGCCACAACTTAATCATAGTAAATGAATGAAGATGAATTGGCCGAAGCTTACATTCCAATCAACTCCCAAACGCAAGAGTTCTTTACACTGAGCACTGAAACAAAAGGAGAAGTTGTGGGTCTTGGCCTCGCAGCGCATAACGCAGCCAATCGCAAACTAAAAGAAATGACCGATATCCAGTGGAAACTTGAGCTCGAACGGTCTTTAGAAGAAAAGCAAACGGAGATTGATGCTCTTATAGCTGAAGCTACCAAGAAAAAAGAAATGGATTCTGTTGGAACTACTATTGCTAATGAACAGATGCGTTCCACTATAGCCCAAGCGATTGCCCACGCAAAAGAAACGGATACAAGAGAAATTGCATATCAAATGCAAAGGAATGCATCACTTGCGTGTCAAATTGAGACCGCATCTGATTTAAAAGAATCTACTATTGAAAAACGGATCCAGAGTGCAACCGAGGTCTTCAAGTGTGAAATAAAAAGACTAACTCATGCACTTGAGAAAGAGACTGAGAGATCAAGAGCTTCACAAACTTTATGTGAGAAGTCAACAGATAAGGGCAAACACGGTGAGATATACGTCCAAGGGGAGCTAAACAAGTTGTTCCCATGTGCTGAAGTTGAAGATACTCATGCCGAACCACATAGAGGAGATTTTATTGTAAGAAACGAGGGATTGTCTATGATGGTCGAGGCTAAGAACTATAAACGCAATGTCCAGAAGGCAGAGATAGACAAGTTCTATGCCGACGTCGATAACCGACTCAATTCTGAATACGATTGCGCTATAATGTTGTCGCTCAGCTCTGGTATCTGTAACAGGGAAGACTTTAGTTTCGAATTCCGGAACAGTATTCCGGTTATGTTTATCCACAACGCTTCTTCTAACTTTGCCTCTGTTGGTTTAGCTTTCAAGTTTTTCAAAGCTGTCTCCTCGGTAGGTAGTGTTGATTTTGGAGGAAGAGAAATCGTTGATAAGTTCAAACACATAGCTACTACTCTCAGAAAATCAATCACCAAACAGAAAGCCGCTCTTGATAAAAACTACGCCGTGCAGTTAGACTTAATCCATGGTCAGCAAGAAGTACTAGAGTTACTTTTTATGGCAGCAAAAGTTCGTTTTTGAAAGATCCATAAGCTTATTTCTGTACAATTTGTATGCAGCCCAACGGTTCGGATGATGAATATATATATACTCTGCCTAGCGAGGCCTCCAAATTAGCCGTCTGTCCTAGCATATTCAATCCGTGGACCGACAGATACGGTGTGGCTATCACATCACCTACTGTTCTTGAGAACCAACGAAACATCAGTTGTCGATATGATGCCTCAACTTCCTACTTTCATTTGTCCTGTTCGAGCCGCCGTGCTGATATTTTGCGGGATGGAATTGTACCTAATTCCTTCCCACTAACTGATGATGAGGGAGATAACACAGGGAAAGTGTTTTTCATGGCAAACTTTTATTCCAACTCCGACTTTCTTGCATTGACTAACAACAAAAAACGCAAATGGAAAGAACATTACGAACTTATAGCATGCATCATTAAATATAATTGCGCTACTAAAGAAAAACTTAATGGTGTAGCTTCTACGATGGACTTATGGCTCGTATTTGACAGAAATCTGATGATAAAGCCTTACGAACGCCGGGTTGATATGGGAATACTCGGCACTCGAAACGTGCTTGAAGGAGAATATGCCTCTTCACAAACAATCCCTGCTGTTCAGTGCTTTTTAGTTCCTCCCTCGCTTTGGCCAAGACTGCTAGATCCGTCCGAAAGTATATGCTCTACCTTTGTAGATGACGTGATAAATGAAAGTCCCTTGTCCAAGCCCGATGCAGAGCTTGCTGAATCACCTACTTACAGCAGGCCCATCGACGCTTACCAACTCTCTCCGCCGGCTGCTTTAGAATTAGACAACTTACTTCAAGGATTGAGTACTGATTTAACCAACTCACCAAGTGATAGTTTAGAATTAAACGACCTTATTTCAGAGTTAAATGCAGACGAGTGTAGGCGTACGTCTAATTCTAATGATGTGAATAGTCCCGCAAGTAAGCGTTTCAAGAGAATGGCGCGAGGGCTAGAACAATACACTACACACCGGCGAAAGCCTAGAAGAAAGTCCCGACGAACGCGTGGAAGGAGGACTCGGCGGAAGTTGGGGAAAAGACGTAAGTATAGCATCCCAAGAAGACCTAAGTAACTGCAGCAGTACCAACTCAATAGCTTAACTGTTGCGTTTCCGCAACAACACTAACCGGCGGCGGCTGCGATAACAGGTTGCTCATGTATTCGCGTTATATAAGCATCCATCTCAAGCGCATTCTTTATGCATTCGTCGTGATCTGAAAGTAGAGCATCATAATTAGCATCCAGAGCATTCTTTTCGTTCGCAATTGCATTATATCTCTGCACCGCACCTTGCATCGTGGAGACTAGTCCTTCCAGCTGGTTAATTTTCGTTTTCAACGACTTATTCTCATGTGCAATCGATTCCATCTCTTTGGCGTGAGCCTCGTCTGTGCCTGAACTGCATGAATCTAGCTGCTCGCGAGTCTTTCTCAAGAGTGCCTCAAGAGCTTTTCGTTCTTCTACAGTACCTCCGTCGATTGAGGTAGTATAGTCTTTAGACCGAGTACGTTTGCCAAATAACGATGTAAGTCTGCGCTTTGTTTTCCCCGTTCTACTGCGTCTCAGAGACTTTCTAGATCTCGTATTGTTCTTTGGTCGTCGTCTGCATGATTTACGCATTATAATCTCTTATGCGATAAAAACTCCCTCGTTACCTTGTTCTAAGTTATATCACTTTGTATGTCAGTTTTTTTTTTGGCCATCAGGCTGGTCTTCAAATTGGAACGCATCTGCGTATGAAACTCCATGTGCCACCATTATGGCACTAAAAGCTGCTAAGTCATACCAACGCAGCACGATGGCCAAGAGACCTGTGACACTACACATTACCCAGTGATGCACGTGATACCCATTCAACCACAACATGCCGTCACGGAACGGGCCAAACGTGAAACGTATTTTAGGAGGCATCCCCATTCCACTGAAACCCCACGTAGTATAAGCCAAGCCGCTTAGTATGCCATATAGCATCTGTTAACACTGCTTAACAAAAAACGTCGTTACTAACTACTTTCCTTTAAAGTCACTGTATTGGTAAGGTGGTGACCCGTCCCCGCCAATGCGTAACACAGGTTCCGTAGTAGAGTTTGTTGAGCAGCAATATCAAGACAAACTCCTTCATAACCGCCTAGTATTGGTTGGCTACGGCTTCCTACTCTACACCAAGTTTGAGGAACATTTGTATAACGTTGGAAAATCACGAGTAGATGAGTACGTGAAGACCTATTCAAATACTTATACCTTACACATAGATAAGGCCGTCTATAAAAATCAATTCCTCGCATAATTGAGTGTGTTACATCTTCAGTTGATATACCGTCTATGTAGTCTGTAGCTCCAATAAATTTTTTAGAGCAAGGTAGAATCGGTATGTAATTGTGTTTAATTACTAGTGCTAAGAAGGTGTCAGTCCACTCTGGTGCTAATACCAACTTCATCATCCGCCAACTCCTAAATTGACTCCGTATGGAAGAGCGACATGACATCCATCTTACTAAAGTTCTATCTAATACCCATGTCCTTGAAGCACCTCGAAGCCTCGAACAATCTTGGCAATTTAACCACGGCAATATTAAATGAATGTGCGGGGCCAGTTTTCTCAAAAACCCAGCTTTAGCCCTTTCCCCTTTCATGACGATGTTTCCGCTGCCAGGAGTAATCTTACATCAATTTTACTAAGTAGCACGGACATCAGCGACTGCACTTTCTTCTAGAGTTTGTTTATTATGTATATGTGTTTTATAAAATTGATTGTTGTTCCCTTATGACACAATTGTGCATTCAACCCAAGTATAGCAGTATGCAACATTCAACAACTCAAGTCATGGCGGCCCAATATGAGGCCGGAGCAAGAATGGCATCACAAAAACTTTTGCGTTCGCACCAACATGCGCTTATTGGCCGTGCCAAGGACTCACTCGTTGCATCTGCACAGTACAGCCAGTGCCGTTGCCTGACACTGCAGCAGCGTCAAGAGTGCCTGAAGGCTATAGAAGTCTTAGAAGCCAAGATAACATCAACCATCGAAGAGCGAGACAAATTACATGATTCCCTCGCTCATAGCGAAGCAGAGGGCCGCTCCGATGTTAAATTGCTCGACGATATGGACAAACAGATTGCTAGTCTGCTATCCAGAGCTAGTACAGCGAATCTTGTGAATATAGGGCTCAGGACTGCAATATTTGGTTTGTGTTTAGCATTGGCTCTTGCAGGGTCGTTATCATACCAGAACGAATCATCTGTTATGGCACCTCAGGTGATCTGCCGTACCGTTGGACTCTTCTTTGTAGCTAGTACGCTACCTTGTATAGCCGCATTCTTTCCAGCTGCATTCCAGATGTACATGGATGTCTCCGATATATGTATCAGTATAAGACATTGGGCGTCAACGATTGACGATAGCAACACACCTGCACACCAGTTGGCGACCCAGACAGAGACTTTAGAGAATAGGATACGTGCATTCTATGAAACCCACTCTCCCACCAAATTGAAAGATCCTGGTTTTGTAAGTCGCATTGCAAACAAATACTCCTATCCCGGCGGCCCTGAGGCATTATTCGCTACTTTGAACAAAAAATATGCCTGATCAAGTACAATACTTGCCTCTTTATTTTTTGTCCAACTAACTACAATGATAACGGACTGGAGTCATCCAACGTGGGATCTATTCCATGTGATCGCTCATATGGTAGTCAAAACAGACGCTCAAGTAACTGTTGCGCTCGGTCTATTCAAAAGACTTTGTCAAAACTTACCTTGTCCTGTTTGCAGAGAACACGCAAAAAAAAAACTATCAAGTCAATCAGTATCTATTACTACGCCGAAGGCACTAGCAGTAGCACTTTGGCAATTCCATAATTCCGTTAATAAAGACCTAGGCAAGCGTTACCTCTCGTGGGCTAACTGTATTAGGATATATAGGGAAAAAGATGTTACCAATGTACTCAGGAGATTCGAGAAAGCTTACGCCCATATTACGGCTTTGATTGGCAGTGGCAATCTACAAACTCGTCATATGCAGGCTGCAGCCAATGAACTAGTTAGTTGGACACATCATGTGAATGGTTCCGTAAGACCCGAGGCGCGTAGAAGGAATAGGAAAAAGACTCTCAGTATGACTTTCTCTGCATAAGAGTAATGAAATTGGTTTAACTAATTCGAGGATAACGACGACTCCCTATACTATGTATAGACACAAAGTCAATACGTTGTACAATGGTTAGTAATAGCTACGTGGTATTCATGATTGTTTATATTGACAACAACAAATATGATATCACAGAGTTTGTGGATGAACATCCTGGTGGCAGTGATGTATTTAAAGATGGTATTGATTTAACGAAAGAGTTCAATGAAGTAGGTCACTCAAAAAAAGCTATCAAAATGCTAGAACAATATTTAGTAAAAGATAGTACCGAAGTATCTGTTGAAGTACCTGCCAAAGAACATACAGAAAATAAAAACAAGGAGGAGACCAAAGAAGAAATAGATTTAGATAAGGTTTCTATAAAAGAGTTTTTCCTTCATAAATTCACTCAAACCAAGCTTTCAAAACTCTTCACAAAAGAGGACAAGGCAAGTATGCATAAGATATTAGGTGTGTTTGCATTACTCAATTACGGGTATTTCTTTTTTGATATAGGGTATTCTGGTTGTAAAGGAAAAATGACGCTTCGCAAAAAAAATGCAAATCTAGTGTTTAGTATAATACCATTAGCGATTTTGAGTTTATCAGCATTAATGTTTCATACTCCCCTCAAGTCTAACAACGTAGCGATGCCTCGGGAATATCAATTTCATAGTATATTGTTTGCAATGCGTAGTATTTTAGTCATATTAGTAATTATTATATTTGGTGAGACTACATTTACTAGAGTACTAACAGTGGCTATTCTATTTGCTACTATGTACACTGCTGATATGATTTCTTTTTATTTCAAGGACACGTCAAATAAATATGGTTCAAAAGTTACTAGCCTTAATTTCTGGAGTGAATGCCCTGTTGTAGTTAGAAACATTATAAGAACCATATATGTGTTGGCACAATTAACTTTTACATCAGCATCTTTTACAGCCGATATTGAATTAAACATCGCTGCATTATTTGTAATTCAATTGACAGCCTTTCTCCTAACATTAAAACGAAAGAATATTGTGTCTACTGAAGGTTGGCACATTGGCTATATGCTTCAATACCTATTTGTTGCTTTACTTTGGCATAATAAGGATAATGCTTACATATATGTCTTAATAGGTATTGTTTGTTATATAGTGCGTGTTCATCTTAGGGTTAACAAATATATGATGTGGAGTATATATACTCTAATATTTGCATTGGTTACTGATAAGAATATTACATTACTGAAAGTACTTCCGCAATTGTCATTATTAAGTATTGTAACATACATATTGAATTCTAAAAACGAAATATTTGATAAAAAACGAACACTAAGCTGTACAACAGTATCAAAGAACTTAAAATGTAAAAACTACAATTGTATTCATATTAATGTTAGCCACACATTCAAATACTATCCCGGACAACATTTTAATCTGTTTTTCAACTCCGAGAAAAGACCATACACCCCTATACACATATCGGGACAATTAGCCAAGTTTTTCATTAAGAACTATGAGAATGGCAAAATATCTCCTAATATTTGTAAATATTACTACGAGAACGGAGATGTGCATGTACTAGGACCGTTTGGTAATAAATACTATGATCCAGAAAAAGATGCGTTTATGATGCATAACAAAGAAATTGCGAACACGAAAATCATTATGTTTTGCTGTGGTACAGGCATAACTCCGTTTTACAGTATACTTACTAATCTTTCTAAAAACACCAAGTATAAATGCAAATTGTATGCTAGTTTTAAATCCAAAGAGGACCGGTTCTTAGTGCAAGATATTCCAAAGGAAAAAGCTAAAAAACAATGTTTTTACAGCAAGGCAGGTACTCGACTTACAAAAGAAAAAACAGAGAATATACTCATGAAAAACAAAACATCAGTGGTCTTGGTATGTGGTACAAACAGCTATAATGAATTGATACGATCGTGTTGTATTAATAATAAACAATCTTATTACATTTGGTAGAAGAACATAGAAGTAGACAAAAAAGTGTAATGGACATACAAATTGTTTGCCTAACTCTTCTGACTACTCTGACTATTCTATCCTGGTCATCTCCCCATCTCTCCATATTATTCTTTCTATCTAAGATGCCTTGCCCCGCATCATAGCCATTTATCCCAGCAGCAAGCCTGTAGTAGTGAAGTATCCGGATTCTCGACATCAGTATCCAGTAAGCATTACCTTCCTGGACCCACCATGTGAATGGTTCCGAAAGACCCGAGGCGCGTGGCATTCTTTACGTAGCGTAAAAATTGAAAGTTTTTCATAAGTGTATGCAATGTCATACCTACCTTATCTCTGGAATGTCGAAAACTCACTCTCCCTCTTTCAAATTCGAGAAAGGCAGTATTATTGCCGCTCCGTTCTGGTCCGCTAAGAAACGTCGCTTTCTAAGGCACTCCGGCTCTCTAGCACCTCTGCTCTATCCTGCCCGCGTAATCATCACCAACGGCGGGACCTCTAAAACTGAGATACTAGTGAGGTATCTGGACCATCGACCCTCTTATCCAGTTGATATTACTTCTGCGGTTAAGTACTGCCATCCAACTTTCGAAATGGATGCTACCCTCCCTCTATGCAAGAACTTCGCAAAACTTGTGGCATCAGCCCCCCCCTACCAATCAACAGCACAAAAAATGCAAAAGATCCGGTGCGCACGTCTTCAATCGCTACGCCGACTTCCTGGTCGCTCTCCTCCTCCGACTACTACCGATGGGGATACCGTCAAGGCAAAGTGGCGACAGCATTGTCCTGCAACCGGAGAACAGATTGATCCTGGCGACCTGATTGTGAAGACCGACCAGGGATGGTGCCTGGCATTACCTACTCCACCTGTGTCACCAGCCCACGCCCAAAGAGAAATTAGAGCTCAAACCTGGCGTCTAAAACAAACGCAGCGGACACAGAAAGCACAAGCTCTCCTGGCCCAAACACACCACACACCTACCCTGCGCAGGTCGGCTCGCATCGCGGCCCAAATGACATAGCGCGAACAACTCACCGGGGACTCTCTACATATCTGCATACTACTTTTTTAACTTAAGCACGCATAGTTAGTATTGATAGAGCTGCTCTGCTACTAGTGATATACTCCAATCATGACCTTTCAGATCCACTACTCTGCCTACATCGTCAAGTAAACGTACTTTGACTTTCTCAAGTGAAACTGGACCGAAATATATCCGCTCTACCGAATTAACCGCTGTCCCAGTTAGTGTAAGTCTCGTTCCATACTCGCCGTTGGAGACCGGACACAATGACAGTACATTACCAACGCTCGGTGCCTGACTCCCGTTATCCAAAGCTTTTTGGCTAATAAGCTTTTCATTATCTGAATATAGTTGGTTCTGAGTTTTCGTCCTTGGTTGGCTATAAGTATATACACACTCTTTACCTACCTTAGAACGAAATACGGATGGAGGAGGTGCTATTCTATTAGCTGGCTCAGCAATACCAACGACCGAGTTATTTATTCGGTTGCTATTGTAGTCATCTAGCACAATCATAAAGTACTTTATACCAATTAAGTCCGGGGGACGTACCGCGCTGGTTTTCAGTGAGCCAGCGATAATCAGCTTGTGGTTGTTGTGGTCAGATATATCTGAGGGTTTTATTGGCGCGAAACCTAGGGTAGTAGCTAAGTTCCTATTTACAGTCGTGGAATTGTAACATGTCTGCGTGTTAGGACCACAAGTTGGCATGTTGTCAGCGTACATTACTATATCGAAGTCCAGCGCTCCATTGGTCGCGGTTAGTTTTACAATTCTGTTTATATTGGAACTATCAGATTCGCTTGAAGTTATGCCATCACTTGAAACGGAAATGAATACGGGAGTTTCTAGAACGGCAATAGATGATCCAAGGCTAACTGAAAGAGAGTCTGGGAAAGATGAGCACGTAGTGGAGGGCTCTATCTTAGTTAATTTCATGTTAGTAAGAGTAGTCAATTCGTAGTATCCGTCGGGCGCACTGTACCAGCATATATCTTTCGTGTCATTGCAGCGTAACCCAATAACAGCATTGCCCATTGCACAACTTATGTTATCCCAGACTCTTGGGATACTAACCGACTGTAGTTTTAGAGAGGTTGTGTTCCGAAGAGGTTCATTCAGAGTAGCATGATAATTTGTAGAACTTGCTGGACCACTCACGTTCCCGGCCGAGTAGGGGTATAGATTGCTCCTAAAAGCACTGTTGAGACAGATTACCCTCTGATATCGTTGGATAAGAAGCGGGTTTACATTGCCCTGTTGGAACGCACTGTCATAGACAGTTTGTTGCCCTAGGTTCCTACTAACTTGGGTAACTCGTGGAACCCCGGTTGTTTTGTCAAGCACCTCTTTATTGTTCTTTCTGCTGGTGCCTGTTACTTGCGTCATTTCCTTGTCAGAAGGTACGTCTTCATGCTTTGCTACTTGCATCGTAATAGGGTTTGATTGTTCCCTGTAGTCTGGATTACTCATAATAGCTCTCGTAGATAGTCGCAGTTTCTCTGCCGCACGTTGTAGGAATTCTGCTAAGTCCCTTTTACCACTAGTAAGAGCTTTAGCTATTAAGCCTTTGCTACGTTCATCCAACTCAGTATCTGTCGTAGGCGAATGAAATAGTTTAAGAAGTTCAACGTTAGACCACGAGCCCACATCGAACTTACTCTCCGCTGCATTTTCCATGCTATTATCTACTATTGTTCTTTATTTGATATTAACAAACAAAATTGATATGTCAATCTTGGTCAAACCGAATTTAATGCAAGAAAAGACTGTTTTGGCTAGGACATATTTACCATTGTTAGGATTCGGTACGGCCTGTGCCGCAAAAGGATGCGGCGCAGATTGGGGAACTTTAGAGATCAGCTCACGGGGAATAATACAAGCTACTTGTTGCTCAACAACTACCCGGCATTTATATGTAATGTGCCAGTTATGTGGCAAGTTAATAAGTGGTCCATTTAATTTGATTAGGCATCAGAATAGAGGTAATTCTTGTAGGTTTGGTTCAGGAAAAGGTTACGCCGATCAGCAATATGCAAAGTTCAACGCAAACGCAAAAACGGAAAAGCAATCACCACCAGTTAAACTGGATGGTAATAAGCCAGAGCTAGTTACAGAATATACTTCAACAGACTTAACAGTAATGTCAGTCGCTCCTACATTTGTAAGAGGTGCGGTGACAATATTAAGAAACCATAACATAGTAAAGGGCGAAAGCGGTACTCCTATTGTGTATTGGAAGGGTTGGCCTCTCGATGATCCAGATATAGTACTCTTGCTTAGTACAATGAAGCGACAGTTGCAAAAACTGCTTACACGTACTATGGAGCTAGAAGCGGACGCAATTGTTGGTTCTAATGCTTGTGTTCTATCGCCAGCCCTTTTTAATAATCTTAATGCCGTCTCAAAATCTAAAGGCAGCGACGTCAGGCATTTTAGAGAAGCGGTTGGTCAATACTAGATTATTATAGGAATCATTTTTATCATGAGCACAACTTTAGTACTATCTTATTTCATTAGTCTATCGACCACAACTGCATTGTTGGTTTATTGGCTCGATCTACCTTCACTTATGACGGGGCAGAATAAGCTCGTCACGGAATATTACTACAAGAGGTATATTGAGAGTTTTGTACTGGACACTTTCTTAGTTGCTGGTTACTTAGGCATTGCTTCTTATATAAGTAGTGCTAGCGGTTACACCAATGTTTATACTCGAGCGACGATAGTTTCATTGACAGCCGCACTACTTTCTTCCCTTTTCTACCTCCTGTTCTCCTCTGGTTTCCAAAAAGGTAGTTTTTTTCAAAGATGGTTTGAAGCCGCCGGAGTATCAGCCATTCTGTATGATGTAGTCCTCGTCACAGTAGTCTATGTGGGAGTAGAAGCCATAGATAGGAAGATCTTGAGCCGGATTCATGACAACGTTGGCTAACTACTTATGGTAAAATTGACTAGTGAATACTACTAGAGTAATTATTAAGACTCAATATAGTAAGAACGTACAACAGGTATGCTCTACACATATGCGATTGAAATGATACCCGATGCTGGACTTTCGGAAGGGCAGATCAGACAAGCACTAAGAAGATGCAACCCCTCGCTCAAGATTAGTGAAGTCTGTCGAATTTGCGATGAGGCTGGACCTACGTCTTTCATATCGGCTCATATCGCCTTTAAACAACCTTTTCGTAACCGACCCAGGTTTAAAATTACTATGGGTACGTCATCTCATTGGTGTAGATTGTTAAACATTTCTGACGCGACTGATCCGTTTGACCTGGAAAGCCTACGCGATGCTCTTCCGTTGATCGAAATGCCACCGTCCAAGAAACAGAGGTGCTTCCGAGATTAATAAAGTCTTAACATTAAATATAATGCTCCACAACTACCTTGGTCCTTTACCAGCTGAATACTGCGTCTACTTTTATGTTTTGACTGTTCTAGCGCTTATAGCACTAGTCTTGTCATTAGTCGGCGGTATCTATCAATTCACTCAGAAGAAAATTGAATTAATTCCCATGGTCATGTCCGTGGTCTCTGCAAGCCTTATGTATATCCAAAACCGTCTTCTCTACTCTATGTGTTCCGAGTCCCTAAGTCAATCTTAATTAGCTCTTAAAATTGAAGTTTTTTTTCCACATCTGGCCTTACGCACTATACAAGTCCAAGTGTCTTTTAAACTATGAGCAAAATTGTTAAGAGTCAATCTACTCATTCCACATGTGTCGAAATGGCGAAGAGTGCTAGGTCAATTTGCAGAAAATGTCAGACGCATATCGAGAAGAACCAAATCCGAGTTGGACACATAAAGTATTGTCCGTATAGACAATGTCTATGGTATCACCTTGCCTGTGCTGGCAACGTAACTGCAGGCTCTGATGTGTTGGAGATTAAAGGCTTCAACACATTGAGTGAGTCACACCAACAATGTCTACTGACCATTATGAAAGCGTCTGAGAAAACGCTGCGTCAGAGAGCGCTGACTTGTATTGTGGGCTCATTGGACATGCCCATGTTCGCAGATGCATTATCAGCCAGGTATAATAAGTTTAGGTCATTTCGTTTCGGACTGCCCCGTGATCAGATTCATACAACCAATTGGAAATGGCGGTGCTTTTTAGCAACAATGTTAGTATGCAACACACACGAATCCGCTATGCTAAAAGTAGCAGGACAACTCTTCAGGGTATATGAGACACCTGAACAATTGGACACACTTAGAACTGACAATATAGCTATAGCGGCATGGAAAAAATGGATGGACTCACGCGATTTGAGGCATGCTGGCAGAAAAATTAAGCATATTCTTAATGCAAACCGCATCATTATCGAAGAACATGGCGGACTAGTCCCCAGCGATCGGTCGGTGTTGCTAAGCTTCCCTGGTGTTGGAAGACACGTTTCAAGTGTAACTATGGCTTGGGTTCATAATGCTCCTGAATTCGGTGTTGATGTCCATGTGCGTAGGATTATGCAGCGCTGGGGTTTCATCACCTCTAAGGATCCAGAGAAACTCATAGAAGCTAAGGTTAAGGCAGCAATACAGACTGATAAGATAGGAAAATTTAGTAGATCGTTTGTCGATCATGGGCAAAGTACCTGTGGCTATACACCCAACTGTGCTGAGTGTCATTTGAGGTTTGCATGTCCTACTGGTTCTAAACATCTTGATTGGTAAGCATAATGTGGATGTAGGTTTTTTATTACCCTATAATATAGGATGTCACCACGTCGATCCTCCCGGTCATCTGTTAAGCAGCAACGTCGTACGCGAGCGGCGGCGAGAAAAAAGGCAGTGGTGTCGCGTGCGAAACGCATCCGGAAGCGCCCGGCCAATGTTGAAACACTCGTTTACCGTTTCGGCAAGGTCCAAGGCTCAAGAAATAACAAATCGAAAGGAGCAATGAGTATGTCGAATTTGATTGACACTTTGCCCACCAGTAATCCTTTCCGAAAAAAGCTGATTGTCAAGTCTAAGTCTAGGTCTAGGTCTAAGTCTAAGTCCAAGTCTAAGTCTAAGTCCAGATCCCCCGTGAGACGTAGATCTAATAAAACTACAGGCGACCGTCGTTATAGTCACATCATGAATCGGAGATACAGCAGAGCTAACAAAAAACTTAGCCCTGTAATTTTGAACCCTCCTACGTTTCAGTTTCAGTAAGTTTTATCACCTACATGCATAGCGCATGGCCTACGGCAAAACCATCCGAATATTAGACTCCTTAGTCGCTGCCGAGGCCAACCTTAATAACACTGACCTGCCTAGGGAAACGCTTAAATCACGGACTAAAACTTACTTTGAAGTTTTAAAGGAAATGGGGCTTACTGCCGGCAGTCAAGGATGGTTGCGGAGATTCCACAGTTTGCGGACTTCTATGCAAAGTCTCAATAATAACCACGATCCAAATAACAACGCCGCTGTTAAATACCATAACAAGAGACGTACTTATCAGGGGGCTATTGCGCGTGTGCAAACTGATAACGTTGTGCCGTTTTACAGCAGTAGCCATCAGAGTACAGGACCATGGAATAATGTTCCCGTCGTCGATAAAAATTTTCCCATAGGCGATGATAATACCATTCTCCAACCTAACCACCCGACTATTAGTGCGCCTGGTATCTTGCTTTTGGTTATCCAGGGAGAAGCTGACCCCACGTTGCCGTACAGAAAAAAAAAAGAAATATACACAGCGCGATCTAAACAGCATAACAGGCGAACCAGGTCTCCGAGAGGACACTCTCTCACTGCCTCAGTGTCGAATGGAACTAGTTCAAGTGCTCATAGGGTCTCCCATAAAAAACGGCATACTCCGCCACCATCAGTAATTGGAAGGAAAACTAAAACTAGACGTACTGGACGAGGTGCTGAACACAGGATTACTGAAAGCGATAAAAAGGCACAGATATATTGCCCTCATATGCAAAAACATGATAATACTTACGTAAAAACTAATTCATCACATATACTTAGGTACAAAGGTCACAAGTATAGTTTTCGTACATGCTGTCGACAATGTGCCAATGTAATCCAAACCAACCCTAAACATTACGTAGTGACTGTTAAAAACAAAAAATGCTATATAGGTTTGCGCCACTCTACTACTGATCAGATTGTACAGTATGCTAAAAAGACAACCAGAACTTGCCGTAGAAAATAAGTTGAACCAGCATATATTAAAGACACAGCGAGTGTGCTATAAAGTGGCCTAGTGATCAGAACTATATATTATAGCTTATATGATACATAGTGATGCTAGTGCCGGAACCCGAAACTCTGGACTTTAAAAACAATCTGCAGATCGTGGAAAAGCAGCTAGGGCTTAAAGATTCAGAAAAATACCATGAAATACTGTCAAAATTGAATGATTCAAATGAGCCAACAAAACGCGAATTCAGAGAAATTGCATCCTACTTACTTGAATCCACTCAGATAAGTGATGTTAGTGTTATTGCCAATGACTTAACTAATTCATTTTTTAAGTTGGCCACTCGATTCCTTGAGGACGGATCCTGTAAATGGAAAGAACCTATTATTCCCTGCTTCTGGTCGAATTTATGGATGGAGCAAAAAGGGGCAGAGCAGCAATGGAAAGATGTTACGGAGCACTGTGAAACTATAACGAGCCCAGACAGTAATGAGCTCGCGAAAAGTCAATTCATCCACATGCTCTACAACATAGGGGGAGTTGCTTTGCAGGAAAACGTAGAAATGGAATTCGTTAAGAATGTGCGGCACTTAAGAGACAGTTTCTTTTTGAACGATAAGGTTAGCAGGTCATCTGCATCTCAATGGGTAGCAAAGGTGATGTCACATATATACGCATCCACTGTCCTGCATACGTATTCGCAAACAGGTGTCGCTGGAAATGGGATGTCTGGTTGCCCTCCACTAAATCAAACTACGCCAACACAGACCATATGTTTAGTACTGGACGACTTTCGTCGTGGCGATAAGAAAGACTCAGGAACAGTTCTTACTTCTCTGGAAATAAAAAACCTAATGGGTAAAAAGTCATTTACCACTGTCGAGTGGAAAAAAATAAAAGAGTACGCTGGTAATGAACATCCGATTTCTCTGTACATAGTTGCTCATCGGCCTACTGGCTACCGTACCGCTAGCAATGGTGCCCCTGGCCATGATCCAATGGTCATCATAATGGAGGGGGTTTTCGACGCATTGGGAATCAAGCCATCAGCCGAATCCGACCTATGGGATGGTACTGCGGGCGATCAGAATAATATATTTGTGAAGTTTGTCAAATGCGAATCAAGATCGTTAGCGGACTGTTATTGTTCTAAGCCGGTGCGGCAAGCCGGCAGACGGCAAGCCGGCAGACGGTCAGCCGGCGACCGGTATGTCAAGACTGGCGGTAAGCTAAAAAAAAAACACAAACGATACAGCCGTAATAAGGCAAAGAGAGTAGCCAGAAGAAGAAACAAAACACGTGGTCGCAGGAAGAACGATCGTAAAGCATCGCTTCGGAAAAAAAAACTGCAAGGAATAACATTCAAAAACTAGTAGACTTAGTAGAAAATTGAAAAGTTATGGAATTCTTACCTAGCCTGACACAATGCGGATTCTAAGCTGGAACGTTGCGGGTCTACGAGCTAGACTCCAGCAGGGATACTTAGACTTTCTTCAAGACGAAACCATCGACATCGTTTGCCTTCAAGAGACCAAGTGTCCTAGTGTTAAACTGCAGTTGCCATGTTGGCTTGAACGGATGTACCCCTTTAGGATCATGGCGGAGTGTGATGGAACTACACAGCGGAAAGGACTTAATGGTGTCGCCATCTGGAGCAAGACGAAACCACAAGCAATAGTCAGGCCCATGGCAGTGGGTCGTGGCGAGGGAAGAATAGTAACTATGGTATTCAAGGGTGTTGTTGTTATTAATGTATACACGCCAAATAGCCAGGCTGAGGATTCTGATAGGGCAGCATTCAGACATGCAGAATGGGACCCGGCCTTCAGGAGTTACGTTAAGACCATTTCACAAAGCAGCCCAGTGGTAGTCTGTGGTGATTTTAACGTGGCAGCTGAAGACATAGATGTTGCTTGTCCCGATGAGTGGGCTGATACTCCGGGTCTCCTGGCCGAGGAGCGAGCTGGGTTTGGCGAGTTGCTTGACATCGGATTGATTGATGTCTACAGGCATACGCATCTTAATGAGGACGAAAAATATACATACTGGAACATGCGTGTTCCGTGGGAAAGGACTGCTAACGTCGGATGGAGAATTGATTATTTCCTAATTAGCCGTTGTCTAATTGATAGTGTTATGAAAGCACAAATATTCGATCATATCTTGGGGTCTGACCATTGTCCGATATATATGGAGCTATCTAAACCCAATATGTCAGCAGAATCCGAAGAAATAACAAATTGAGTTTTTTGGTTACGCGCACACCCATCTAGGAGCTAAATGTTTTTAAATATTCGAAATATGTATGAGCAACTGTTTCAGTGCGAATGATAGTGAGATTATTTGTAGCTCTGACTACACCCTGGCGAAGAAGAGGATGAACGTTTATAGAACTATGCAAAGAAGTGTTCTCTCAAAGCGACCCAACGCCCGAACTGCATATCTTGCAAGCAATAGGAATTACAGGCTGAAGACACCCAGCCAGTTGGCACGCACCAATGGTAATTGCCTTGCGCAGTCTCATAGCTATTCTGACTACTTGAATATGGTACGTGGCAAACATTATGTCAGTCCTAAATTAACCATGCCACCAGGTGTTGGTAACTGGTTACCAGGATTGCTACAAAGAATGGTAACCAATGATCAACTCCTGCAAAAGACATCAACTGTGACTAACCCATCTCAGTGGACTCTTCCATACGTAGCTAACCAACTGCATGTGCCAACCGTATCAGAAAAAGAAGACAGCAAAGGCTGGCCACCTACAGTAACGGACCCATTATACACCATGTATAGGTCACCCTGCAATGACTCTGTAACATCAGCCGACATCTCTAAGCTGCTAACCTTGTATGGTGTCCCCTGGGCTAATGCCAAGTCTTACCTATACTATCAGTATGCAATGACCCAGCCTTCATCGGGTGTAATGTTCCCATCTAAAGTCTCATTCGACTCCATTAACGCCGGCGATAAGTGTTGTAACGATTGTGGAGAGGGTGGGGGAAAATGGGGTGCAGACAGAGTCCCTGATTCAGTTCATACACCACCTCTACCACCACCTGCCTATATCAATCGTGTTGATAACAAGAAACCATGTCCCAAGACATGCCCCCAATCATAATCACCCTTTGGAATTACTTTTTTTGTGTCTATCTTCTATATGCGCAGGATCAATATGATTGATACTCGACACCGCCACGTAGTATCTTATGACTCACGTTCATCTAGGTATGTGACCACCTCACGATCAACACAACGTTCCCAGCCTCGTGTGAGAATGGATGTCATGCGGATGCACGCGGCTCGGCACAGGGGATGTGGTTCTTGTGGTGGGTAAATGTATATGCGTCCTGGATGTTTCTTAAAAGCCTGGCTAAGACGGAGTGGGCCATATGTGATTATAGAGAAAGAGATGGAAAGCAACGCCGGTCAACTCGAGCTGGAAGTCATGATTGATATATGTAAGATGAAGTCAGATGACTCTGTATTGGATATTAGCGATGATTATCCTTACATTAAGCTCGAGGACACAATGATCGAACCACCAGCCAATCCCCATCACGATTGATGTTGCAAATCCCGATCCCCTCTTCCTTAATGCACTTGCTTACTGTTGTGAAATTTACCCCGTAGTTCGACTGGATTTCACGCAATGATGCGAACAGTCGCGTTATTCCATTGTTGTCAATGGTTGCATACTTTGCGTACCGCACGTCCATCAACGCCTCTTCACTGTTCATAACTATTGGAATATTTAGTCGTAAAAGTTTTAACTCTCTTTTGTTTTAAAAACATCACTACTATATTCATATGCAACTTGCTAGTAACGATGTTAATTCCTACAGTATGACTCAACTACTTAGTTTGTTTAATTTACGACAGGGATTCACTGAGGAAGACCTTCAACTCTCGAGACAAAGATTGGTAAATGAATTACCTAGCACGCAATCAAACTCGATGACTAGACCGCATGAGATTGCATTATTTGTAGACTGCGCCTGCAACCGTCTTAGGGACGAACAAAAAAATAAACCTTCAACCGACCCGGCTCTCGGTACTTGGAGCCAACGCCGGAACGCCCTTGTCAAAGGCGCTGGTGCTCATGCTGTCCAGCAGAACCCTAACGTTGTGCCAGGGATGAAATCAATGATATCAGGCGGTCGGCTGGCGGAGTCTGGGGGTGTCGATCCTGGATGGCTAAATCCTATCAATATCAAAACTACTGATACTGCAATCAACATCGATTCGCGATTTAGGAAAAACTATGGAGTTACGAGCGCTTCTAATTGGTCGATAGACTTACCTATGGCTCAATACAAAGTATCTAGTATGCGTATTGCCTCCCTTGAACTGCCCATCTCCTACTACGCAATCGAAATGTCCAAAGGTAATTCTACTTTTCTAGTGCGAACCAAGGATTTAGATTTAGAGTTC